>JACCDW010853382.1_pt1 | contig 21761 bp, 15 predicted proteins | sample 7449781 | NCBI WGS metagenome assembly JACCDW01 (sample SAMN15323449, study PRJNA562643) | freshwater metagenome | isolation source: river surface water | place: USA:Blue River Watershed | collected 2017-08-18
GTTGCCAATTGGTCAAAAACACTTGCCAACGAACTAGCCGTTCATGGCATAACCGTCAATAACGTATTGCCCGGCGCAACCAACACCCAACGCCTCACCGAAATTGCCAAAGTCAAAGCCGACAAAACCGGAGAAAGTATCGCTGAAATTTTAGCTGAAATGGGTCAGGAAAGCCCGATGAAGCGCATCGCGGAACCAGAAGAAGTTGCGGCGGCAGTTGCATTTTTAGCCTCGCCTGCGGCATCTTACATCAATGGCATCAATGTGCCTGTCGATGGAGGGCGCACCAAAAGCTTGTAATTATTTATTTTTCTTGGCCAAAAAAGAGCGGTAAGCCAATAAGATCGGAAATCCAAGGACCAAACTGAAAGCGAGCATATAGCCGCGCTTGGTCAAATAGAAATCGACGACCCCTTCCATTTCTGACTCCTGATAGCCTAGGCCGATAAAATAGGCCAAACTCAAAGGTGCTTCTAAGATGTATTTTTTACCATGGTGTTCGTACACGATTTCTCCTTCAAATAAATTGAGACTCAATAGGATAAGAGTGCCGGCAATCAAAATAAAACTGAACAAAAAAACAAACCAAGGTTTGAGCAGCATTGTTTTGAAGTCTTTCATGGGTTCAAAGTTAGGTCAAATCTGTCTACTTTCGCAATCAGTATATGGAACGCTTGGCATATTTGTGTTTATCTGAAGGATGGGGCGGTTTGGAAATGAACCAATTGCGCAACGCCCAACAAATGCAACAGCGCGGACACCAAGTCTTGCTCATTGCCAATTCTCAAAGCCCAATTGCGCAAGCTGCCAAACAAGCAAACATACCTTTATATATAGTTGCGCAAAAACCCAAACATTACCAATGGTTATTTGCAAGGAGTCTTGCCAAGAAATTGAGGCAAGAAGGATACCTGCATTTGATCCTGAGAAACAATCGAGAGCTGAGCATTGCCGCGTCGGTGCGCTTTTTTTCATTCGGGAAAGTGCGGGTGCATTACTTTATGGAAATGGCGCTCGGCGGCAAGAAAACACAACTATTCAGGACCCTGCGCTATGCCTGTATCGATACTTGGATTTGCCCTCTGCCCTATCTTCGGTTTCAAGTGTTGCAACAAACCAGAATTTCACAAAGAAAAGTAAAGGAAATCCCTTCTGGGCTTGTACTCCATTTGAATACCACGTTAACAAAAGAAGAGGCTCGAAATCAACTTCGATGGCCAATAGACAAAAAACTATTCCTTTTAGTTGGTCGCATAGACCCTAAAAAACAGCAAGCTTTTGTTTGGGAAAGCTTTGCGCAACGAACCAGCACGGATGAACAATTGATATTTGTGGGTGAAAGCACTCCTGATGAACCATCAGTCTATTATACGGCTCTTCAGCGGGAAATTAAAAAGCACCCCAAAAGCAATGCCGTCATCTGGGCAGGATTTCAGCACAACATGGCACTCGTCTACCGCGCAGCCGACATCGTGGTCATGGCATCTAACTTTGAAACTGTAGGGATGGCTACGCTCGAAGCGCTTTGGAATGGCTGCCCCGTAGTTGGCGTTAACAACGGCGGAACGAAAGCAATCATTGACGCCTATAAGGGAGGGGTGTGTTATGACCCCTTGCAGTCCGATTCAATGAATTTCGCCATCGATAAAGTGCTTGAAAAAGACTATCCCGCGTTCAATAAGGCCTTATTCGAACAACATTTTGACTTCAATCGCGTTTGTGCGCTAGTAGAAACAGAAGTGTTGGGGCTCAACGCACCAATTTTTCAGTAAATTCGTTCAATGGATTTATACGCCTCTAAACAGCGCTGGAAATTATTTTTAGTCATCTTGGCTTTGGCCATTGTGGGTGGTTCGTTGTTTTATTCCAATCAAAGCATCCGCAAAATTGGCGAGCGCGAGCGCAGTAAAGCCCAACAGTGGGCACTTGCCTTGCGCAAAAAAGCAGAACTCGTGGAGCTAAGCAGCGAAATCTTCTCGGCACTCCAAGAAAAAGAACGCGAAAAAATCGAACTCGTTGTGCGTGCGAATCGAAATCTACTGAGCGCTTCTGACCTTGGCACGAGTCAAGATGTCGATTTTGCACTCGCCATTATCGAAGCCAACAAAGACATTCCATTTATCTTGCTCAATGACGACCAATCGGTATCTCAATTTCGAAACATCGATACAAGCGTTCTCAAATCAGATCTTCAAACCCTTGCCAAAGATTGGATTGCAGCAGGCCGTAGTTACCAAATTCAAGTTTTTGAAGACATGTACATGACGCTCTGTCATGGTTTTTCGAAAGAACTGATTCGCCTTCAGTCTCATTCAGACTCCTTGATCCGATCTTTCAATGCTGACCTCACCGATCAAAAAAGCTTAGTGCCTGTTTTGTTATACGACCCGAAAACAAAGCGCGTTGAGGCCAGTAATTTGTCAAAAAAGGAGTTGGCTCCAGCTCAAATCAGTGCAACGATTCAAGAAATGAAAAAAGGACATCCGCCTATAGAACTCAATATCCATGGCGGAACCAAATTGCTCTACCTCAAAGACAGTGAAGAAGTCCAACAATTGTTTTGGCTACCTTATCTCCAATTCGGCATATTAGGCCTTATTGTGTTGATTGGCTACTTGTTGTTTTCGATGTACCGCAAGGCCGAACAGAACCAAGTCTGGGCCGGAATGGCCAAAGAAACTGCGCATCAGTTGGGTACGCCATTATCCTCGATGATGGCTTGGGTTGCTTATCTCGAACAACAAGATATAGACCCCATGATTGCCCAAGAAATGCACAAAGACCTCGAGCGCTTGGAAAAAATCACTGATCGCTTCTCCAAAATTGGTTCGGGAGCCAAGCTAACGGAAGGGGATTTAGCCGAAACCATCGAAAACAACCTCAATTACCTCAAGGCGCGGCTGTCACAAAAAGTAGAAATGCAGTTTGAGCTCGATGGCGAAAGACCTTTGATTGTTTTGCACAATGCGTCATTGATCGAGTGGGTCGTGGAAAATATTTGTAAAAATGCTGTCGATGCCATGGAAGGAATCGGCACCTTGCGCATTCATATCCAAGAGGTAGCCGAATGGGTGCACATCGATATCTCAGATACCGGAAAGGGGCTCACACCCAAACAGTTCAAAACCATCTTTGAACCTGGTTACTCGACCAAAAAACGCGGCTGGGGGCTTGGCCTCACCCTCGTGAAACGCATTGTAGAAGAATACCACAAAGGAAAGGTTTTCGTCCTGAAATCAGAACCCGACAAAGGAACCACCTTCAGAATCAGTATTCCGCACTGAGGCACACCACAACATTATTCTACTTATCTTTATCGCAACAATTTTAAACTATGGAAGCGCTCATTCTTACCGAAATTCGCCATCAAATTGCGTTTTTAACAATAAACCGCCCGCAACAACTCAACGCACTCAACAAAGACACCATCGACGCGCTCCATAACGCTCTTGCGGCCGCCGATGCCGATGCAGGTGTTGGTGCTATCGTGCTTACCGGAAGCGGTGAAAAGGCTTTTGTGGCCGGCGCTGACATCAAAGAATTTGCAGATTTCAGCATTGCACAAGGCGGTGAACTCGCCCTGCGCGGCCAACAAACCTTATTTGATTTTATCGAACAACTCAGCACACCAGTTATTGCCGCCGTGAACGGCTTTGCACTTGGTGGTGGCTTGGAACTCGCAATGGCAGCACACATCCGCATTGCAAGCAGCAATGCCCGAATGGGGCTGCCCGAAACATCTCTCGGCGTGATCCCAGGGTATGGCGGCACCCAACGTTTGGCCCAATTGGTGGGTCGCGGCAAAGCCAATGAGCTCATTTTTACTGCCGGCATGCTCAAGGCAGATGAAGCTTTGCAATGGGGCTTGGTTAATGCCGTAGTAGAGCAAAGCGAACTACTCGCTACCTGCGAGGCCATGGCTCAAAAAATACTGGCAAACTCGCCTTTGGCAATTGCAGCTGCCATTCGCTGCGTCAATGCAGGCTTTACAAGTGGTGTAAACGGCTATCAAGTAGAAATTGAAGAATTTGGCAAATGCTTTGGTACGAAAGATTTCAAAGAAGGCACCACCGCATTTCTAGAAAAACGCAAGCCGAATTTCAGAGGCTAAAGCATGAGCAACCCGATCCGAAAATTAGTTGGCCAGACAGCCATTTACGGCTTGCCTTCCATCTTGGGAAGGCTGCTCAACTACTTATTGGTTCCGCTTCACACCTACTATTTTGCCCAAACATCTGACTACGGCGTCATTTCCGAACTCTATGCTTGGGTTGCCTTTTTGATTGTGTTACTCACCTTCGGAATGGAAACCGCTTTCTTTCGCTTTTTGCAAAACGAAGGCGACAAAGACAAGGCTTACGGTGCTGCCTTTTGGTCGGTGGTTGGCATCAACGCCTTTTTTTACCTCATTCTCCTTTACTTCAATAATGATATAGCCTCCGCCTTGCTTTTCGAAGGTCACAACGAATACGTTGTGCTGCTCGGCACGATTGTCATGATTGACGCCATAACCGCCTTGCCACTAGCGCGGCTTCGGGCCGAAGAAAAAGCGTTGCGTTTTGCAGCCATCCAAATGACGAGTATTGGACTCAATATTGCGCTCAACGTCATTGCAATGGTCTTCTTTTTCAGTGCCGAAAGACCAGAAGAGGGCGTTCTTTTTATCTTGCTAGCCAACCTCATTTCGTCTTTAGCCAAACCTCTTTTACTCTACGACAGCATTTTTAAGGTGTTGTTTGTAAGAGACTGGGGGCTCTACAAAAGAATGTGGCGCTATGCGATTCCACTCGTGATTGCCGGTTTTGCCGGGATCATCAACGAAACTTTCGACCGCATTTTGCTCAAGCACCTACTCTACGACCCAGCGGTTCCGGACTCCTTGAACTATGCTGAATCACAAGTCGGCATTTACAGCGCCTGTTACAAATTAGCGATGTTGGTCACGATCATTTTACAGGCTTATCGGTATGCAGCGGAACCCTTCTTTTTCAAGCAAATGCAAAACCAAGATCGCAACACCGTTTATGTACGCGTGATGAACGTGTTTGTGGCCATGGTTTGTGCGGTTTTTCTGTTAGTGAGTCTCAACATCGATATTTTCAAACACTTTATTCAAAAAGAAGCCTATTGGGAGGGCTTGAAAGTTGTGCCTATTTTACTCATGGCGAATGTCTTTTTGGGCATCTACTACAATCAAAGCATTTGGTACAAACTCAGCGGGAAAACCCAATATGGGGCCTACATCACGATTGTAGGAGCATTGCTCACTATTGCCATTAATGTTTATTACATTCCGCAGTACCAATACATGGCGAGTGCATGGGCCACACTTATAGTCTATGCCACACAAATGCTGCTTTCTTACTGGCTTGGCCAGCGGCATTACCCTATTCCTTACAACGTCAAAAAATTCTTGTTGTATTTGGGCCTCAGTTTACTGCTCTTTTTCATCGGTTCGGCAATTGATTTCAGCAAGCCTATCCTCAATCACTTTTTACACAATCTGTTGGTGCTTGTCTTCATTGGATTTGCTTTTACAATGGAAAAAAGTAGCCTGAAGGGCAGTCCCACACACTAATTGAACAATTTCTGCGTTAGGGTGTTTCAATAGCTACCCGAAACGCTTAACTTTGTTCTATGTCAAATCATCCGTACAAGCCCGGCCCCTTTCTTTCCCAAATTACTGTACCGAGCGACCTACGCACGAATTTTACAGAAGAACAGCTCCCGCAAGTTGCCCAAGAATTGCGTCAATACATTGTCGACGTTATTTCCGAAATCGGCAACTCACACTTTGGCGCATCGCTTGGTGTAGTAGAGCTTACCGTTGCTTTACACTACGCCTTTAACACGCCAGAAGACCAACTCGTCTGGGACGTCGGGCACCAAGCCTACGGACACAAAATATTAACTGGCCGCAGAGAAAAATTCCACACCAACCGCCTCAAAGGAGGAATTTCAGGTTTCCCAAAACGTTCCGAAAGCGAATACGATACCTTCGGTGTTGGGCACTCCTCTACTTCTATTTCAGCCGCCTTAGGAATGGCTGTTGCTAACCACTACAAAGGCGAAACCCAGCGTCAACACATTGCCGTTATTGGCGATGGCGCCATGACCGCAGGCTTGGCATTTGAAGGACTCAACCATGCTGGCTTTGAAAAAGACGCCAACCTCCTCGTTATTCTCAATGACAACTGTATGTCCATTGACCCCAACGTTGGCGCACTCAAAGAATACCTCACCGACATCACCACTTCGCACACTTACAACAAAGTCAAAGACGAAGTCTGGAAACTCCTCGGAAAAGTCTCCAAGTTCGGCCCAGATGCCCAAACCATTGCCTCCAAAGTTTCTCATGCGCTCAAAGGCACCTTACTGAAACAATCCAACCTATTTGAAGCGCTCAACTTTCGTTATTTTGGCCCTGTAGACGGCCACGACGTCATTGGCTTGGCCAAAGTACTCGCCGATCTAAAGGACATCCCTGGCCCCAAAATCTTACATTGCGTAACACGCAAAGGAGCGGGCTACAAGTTCTCCGAGGAAGGCAACCCAACCAAATGGCACGCGCCTGGGGTTTTCAATAAAGAAACGGGCGAGATCGTCAAAATCGTTCCTAAATCGCCGGAGCCACCTAAATACCAAGACGTATTTGGCCACAGCATTGTAGAACTCGCCGAAAAGAACGACAAAATCATGGGTGTAACACCCGCCATGCCTTCTGGCTGCTCGCTCAATATCATGATGCAAGCCATGCCCAAACGCGCGTTTGATGTCGGTATCGCCGAACAACACGCCGTTACCTTTAGCGCAGGCCTTGCTACACAAGGAATGGTGCCGTTTTGCAACATCTACTCCTCTTTCATGCAGCGCGCTTTTGACCAAGTGCTGCACGACGTCGCTCTACAAAATCTCAATGTGGTATTCTGCCTCGATAGAGGCGGCTTAGTTGGGGCCGATGGCGCTACGCACCACGGAGCCTACGACCTCGCCTACATGCGCATGATTCCCAATATGGTAGTGGCTGCGCCTATGAACGAAGAAGAAGTGCGCAACCTCATGTACACGGCGCAGTTGCCCGATCAAGGTCCTTTCTCTATTCGATATCCGCGCGGCAACGGTGTCATGACAGAATGGAAAACACCTTTCAAAGCTATTCAAATTGGCCAAGGACGCAAAGTCACCTCAGGCGACGACATCGCCATCTTAACGATCGGACACCCAGGTAATTTTGCCCAAAAGGCCATCGATAGCCTCAAAGGGTCTGGTGTTTCTATTGCCCACTACGACATGCGTTTTGTCAAACCACTCGACACCCTACTTTTGCACGAAGTATTCAGTAAATTCAACAAAGTAATTACTGTAGAAGACGGCTGTCTCATGGGTGGTTTCGGCTCGGCAGTACTCGAATTTATGGTAGACCAAAAATACCAAGCAGAAGTCATTCGCCTCGGTATTCCAGACGAGTATATTCACCACGGAACCCAAGAAGAACTCTGGGCCGACTGCGGTTTTGATGCCAAGTCAATCGTCCGAACCATTTCCACTATTTTCAAACTCGATCAAGAAAAATTTACGCAGCAGCACGTCGGTTAAAACCAAATTATTGTAATTTGGACCAAAACTTTAACGACCACCATGCAAAAAACAAACTACAGCGCCTTCGGAACGCTGATCGTCATCTTTTTCTTTTGGGGCTTTGTAGCCGCTAGTAATTCTATTCTGATTCCTGTTTTCAAGAAAGCACTTACCTTAACTCAGCTGCAATCTCAGCTGATTGAATTCGCCTTTTACGTAGCCTACACCGTCGGTTCATTGATTTACTTCAGCGTTTCCGGCGTGCTCAAGCAAGATATCTTAAATAAAATTGGCTATCGCAATGGCCTCGCTCTAGGTTTGTTGATTTCAGCTGCGGGCACACTCCTTTTCATTCCTGCGTCTGCCAATGGCGGTTCTTTTCCGCTTTTGCTCGGAGGATTATTTATTGTTGGCCTAGGTTTTTCCTTGCAACAAACAGCTGCCAACCCATTGGCTATCCAAATGGGAGATCCGGCCAAAGGGAATGCCCGACTTAGTATGGCTGGCGGTATCAATAACCTCGGTACAACAATTGGCCCTGTCATTCTTTCATACGCCATTTTTGGTGGCCTTCCAAAAGGAGATGCAACGCTCGATCTTACAGCAGTTCAACTGCCCTATATGATTCTTGGCGCTACCTTCGTTCTCGCTGCAGTATTCTTTAAATTTTCAGCAGTTCCAGACTCCATTGGTGAAGAAAATCAGAATGAACCCGGACAGCTGTGGAACACATTTAGAGAGCCACAAGTTCTACTTGCCATGATTGCTATTTTCTTGTACGTAGGCGTAGAAGTTGCGACACAAAGCAATTTGCCAGAATTCATGAAACAACATTTAGGTAAAAAAGAAAGTGAAGTGGCGCCTTTCGTATCTTTATTTTGGGCTAGCATGATGATTGGTCGCTGGGCCTCTGCAGCAGGCGTTTTTGAAAAATCTAAAGTTTTTAATCGCGTCATGGGCATCTTCTTGCCGTTGGTGGCATTCGGTATTTTTGCTATAGCCAACACTATTGGCGGCTCAGATGTGTCGTCGTTCATGCCTTACGTAGGTCTCGTATTTGTGCTGATTGCCGCAGATTTTATTTCGAACGGCAACCCTGTTCGACAGCTCGTGCTGTACTCTGCGCTTGGGATCATCGCCCTAGTGGTCGGCATTTTCGGTTCGGGATATGTGAGTGTTTTTGCCTTCATTTCAGTGGGTTTATTTTGCAGCACGCTATGGCCCTGCATCTTTACCCTTGGTATCGCCGGTATGGGCACCAAAACAAATATTGCCTCAAGTCTCATGATCTTAATGATTATGGGCGGCGGGGTCATTTCTGTAACGCAAGGTTGGCTATCTGACAACCGTTTACTCGGCATTCAACATTCCTACTGGGTGGGTGTAGCGTGTTTTGCTTACCTGATTTACTTTGCAATGCGCACATCAAGTATTCTTAAAAACAAAGGAATTCATACCTTTGATGCGAGCTCAGGCGGACACTAAAATGGGAATGTACAAAATAGAATTTCACGACTTCTTTACTGCAGCCTTTTCTGTGGACTGCATTATTTTTGGTTATGAAGCTGGGCAAATCAAGGCCCTACTCATCAAGCGCGCTATGGAACCCTATAATAATTACTGGGCTATCCCGGGCGACCTCGTTTATCCAGACGAAGACCTGCCAGTAGCTGCCGAGCGCATTCTCAAGGAACTCACGGGTCTCGACCACATCCAAATGCACCAATCTCAGTCTTTTGGCCATCCTAAAAGACACCCACAAGGGCGCGTGATTACCATCGCGCACTTTGCTCTCGTGCGCATTGAAGATTTTCAGGTCAAAGCATCCTCTTGGGCTGATGACATCAGTTGGGTTCCGCTCAACGAAGTTCCTGCGTTGGCTTTTGACCACAACCACATCCTCGAAAGCACCTACGAAATGCTCAAACAAAAGCTGCAAACAGAACCTGTTTGTTTTGATTTATTGCCAGAGCGCTTCACACTCAACGAGTTTCAACAACTTTATGAATTTGCCTTTGAACAAGAAATGGACAAAGCGAATTTTAGAAAGAAAATCAAGTACATCCCGCTCATCGCCCTCAACGAGAAACAAAAAAACGTCAAACATCGTCCGGCTAAACTTTTCACATTTGATCAAGAGACCTACCAGCAACGTTTGCTAGCGAACGAGTATAGCTTCAAAATGTAAAAAATAGTCAGTTATTGTATTTTTTACAATAATGTTTGTATCTTCGGTTCTCGCTTTCACTCATCGCGAAGCGTAAAACAGGTTAATAATCAGGAAACGGAGAGGAGTGTCTCCGTTTCTCTTTTAGTATTGTTCTGGTTTTCAAACAATTGACAAAACTTATTGTTATTTGTACAATAATTTAATTTTTAACTATATTTAAGCACTCTAAAACTATAACAACATGATCAGAAAACTAGTCATGGCATTGCTGTGTTGCATCGGTGTCGCGCAAGTCTATGGGCAAACGGTAAGCGGAACCATTCTGAATGAGCGCTCTGAAGCCATCCCCTACGTAAAAATCATTCAGAAGAGCAACAACAAGCCCTTCCTAAGCGATGGAAAAGGCCTCTTCCAAATCCAAGTGAGTGACCTTAACACTGAAATACTTGTTTTCAGCGCAATGGGTTACCAAAAATTGGAAGTTCCTGTAATGGGCAAAACGAACCTAACCGTTGTGCTTCTAGAAGTTGCGCAAGATACCAAAGACGTAGTTGTGGTTGGTTACGGGACTTCAAAAACAAAAGAACTTACGGGTGCTACATCAAAAGTAAAAGGCGAAGACCTCGAAAAAATGAACATGACTCGTATGGATCAAGCATTACAAGGTCAAGTATCCGGTGTCACAGTATCAAGCAATTCTGGCTCACCCGGAGGATCTGCAAATATTCGCATCCGCGGTCTCTCCACTTTCGGCGACAACGACCCGCTCATCTTAGTAGACGGCGTTGTTTATGACTCAGAAGGCCTCAATGCACTCAATCCTTCTGATATCAAGTCAATTAACGTGCTCAAGGATGCAACTGCAGGTATCTACGGTGTGCGGGCTGCCAATGGCGTGATCATCGTTGAAACCAAAAATGGGGCGATCAATCGCAAGCCTAGCATTGAATACAACGGTTATTATGGCGTTCAGCAAACTGCCCGCAAACTCGATTTGCTAACTGCCGAAGAATATGCAGTGATCAAAAACGAGGCTTTTGCTTTTGGTGGCCAAGCCCTGCCTTTCGCCAACACCAATCTCGGTACCGGAACCAGCTGGCAAGATTCCGTATTCAGCTCAGCGCCCGTGCAAAGCCACAACCTTTCACTCAACGGCGGTACGCTCAATACGCGCTATTCTATCGGCCTTGGCTACTTTAACCAAGAAGGTATTGTAGGTGCAGACAAAGCTAATTTTGGTCGCTACAATGCCCGCCTGAATTTCAGTACCGATATGTCTGAGAAACTAAAGCTCAACTCTGTTTTGCTTTTCTCCTCCGACATGCGCAGCACACTCCCAGAAAACGGAATCGGTTCGGTACTCTACAACACGATCAACGCCTTCCCGAACGAGCCTATTTATAGCAGCCCCGGGACTTTCTCCTACATGGAAGAAGTGAGCGATATCATCAATCCAATTGCCCAAATGATGAACCAGTACAACTGGAGCACGGCCAACAAATTTGTGGGTAAAGAAGAATTTATCTATGAATTCAACGAAAATTTGTCTTTCACCAACCGCTTCAACTACAATTACGCCAATGTAGATAGCAAGGTTTTCTCTCCGCTCGTATGGTACGGCGAAGGCAAATACGCCAATACGGCCATCAATGCTGATCTCGAGTCGCCAGAAGTTGAAATTGCAGACAGCGTCTTCATTACAAGAGGGGCGGCTGTTTACGAAGAGCGTTCCACTTTCCTAGACCTGACCTACGAGAGCTTCTTGAACTACGAAAAGACGTGGAATGAAACACATAAAGTAAAAGGAACACTTGGCGCGTCAGTTTTTGAGCGCAAGGGGCAGTCGTTGAACGGCGTTGCTTTTGGGATTCCGAATAACTCTATTGACTACGCTGATATTTCAGCCAACACAGCTCAAGGTGGTTATCTCAACAACGTCAATTCTTGGGAGTTCAAAGAGCGCTTGCTTTCTACTTTCTTACGTGCAGAATACGCCTACAAAGAAAAATACCTCGTCTCTGGTATCTTGCGTCGCGATGGCTCAAGCAAGTTTGGCCCAAACAGCCGCTGGGGTATTTTCCCGACGATATCTGGAGGATGGCTCTTGTCTGACGAAGCCTTTTTCAAGAGCAAAAGCATAGATTTCTTGAAGTTGCGCATGAGCTACGGTGTGTCTGGAAACGACCAAATTCCCAACTTTGCCTATCGCGCACTACTCAATGGCGAAGGAGTTTACGTATTTGACGACCTCATCACACAAGGGGTAGCAATTGGCCGCCCAGCCAACCCAGACTTGAAGTGGGAAACCACGCGTCAGTTCAATGTTGGGCTCGACCTCACTTGGTTGAAAGTCATCAATTTTACAACTAACTATTTCATTAAAAACACCAATGACCTGCTCTTCCAACCAGATGTATCTGCGCTCTTAGGATCTTATGGCCCTGGTGGATACCCTCCAATTATCAATGCCGGAGATGTGTCGAATAAAGGCTGGGAGTTTGAACTCGCTTACCAGTCAGATAAAAAGAACCTCTTGCAAACTAACCTGAACTTCAACCTCACCACCATCAACAACAAAGTAGTGAGTGTGCCAACAGGTGTACAATACATCCCTGGCGCAAGCTTTAGTGTAGGCGGCGATGTAGCTACCCGTTTCCAAGAAGGTTATGAAATTGGCTACTTCTTTGGTTACCAAACTGCTGGCGTTTTCCAAACACAAGAAGAAATTGACAACGCTGCTGTGGTACAAGAAGGTGCTCAGCCCGGAGACCTCATTTTTGTCGATCAAAATGGCGACGGCAAAATCAATTTCTCTGATGACTCAGATAAAACCAACCTTGGGTCTGCGATCCCAGACTTTACGATGGGTTTTGCCTTTAATTTCAAGCTCCACGGCTTCGATTTATCAGGAAACGTCTATGCAGCGCTTGGTCAGGAAATCATTCGCAACTACGAGCGCCAGCAACCATATGCCAACCAATTGGCTTACGTTATTGACCGCTGGACCGGACCGGGCTCTACCAACGAACATCCGCGCCTCACTACTGGCCCGACCAACAACAATTTGTTCTCTGACTACTTCGTAGAAGATGGCTCTTTTGTCCGCTTGCGCAATTTGCAGTTTGGATACACCTTGCCAAGCACTGTTTTGCGCAAAATACACGTTGAATCGCTCCGCGTTTATGTTGCCGCCAACAACCTCATCACCCTGACTCGCTACATGGGCTTTGACCCCGATTTAGGGTCTTCTAGTGTATTATCTGCGGGTGTAGACTACGGCATGTACCCACAAGCGCGTTCGTTAATGAGCGGCCTTCAAATCAAATTTTAAGATTCAAGTCATGAAAAAACTCATCTATATTACCTTGGCATTTGCAGCGATAGTTACATTGCCATCTTGTGAAAAATTCTTGTCTGTTGACCCGCCATATGCGCAAGACGCCGAAAACTTCTTTCAAACACCCGAAGATTACGAACGCGCGCTTGTTGGAGCTTACGATTTATTACAAAGTTCATTTCTCTCACTTTGGATAGGTGAAATCGCTTCTGACAACGCCATTGCTGGTGGTGAAAGTGTCAATGATAGCAAAGGCCTTCACGACCTTGATAACATGACACATGGCGGAGTTAACACCGAATTGCGCAGTGTGTTCCGCTGGAATTACACAGGTATTACGCGTGCCAACTACATTCTCGAGCACCAAGACAACATCGATTTTCCAGGAAAAGCACACATCTTAGCCGAAGCTAAGTTCTTACGTGCATACTACTATTTTGAATTAGTGAAATTCTTTGGTGACGTACCGCTGATCATCGACAAGCGCATCGGTATTGAAGAGGCGCGCAGCATTCCGCGCTCACCTAAAGCCGAGGTATATGCACAAATAGAGGCAGACCTCATTGCAGCAGCAGCGGTTCTCAACCCAGTTGCAGCGCAAAAAGGACGCGCTACACGAGGTGCGGCCAAATCGCTTCTTGGTAAAGTTTACCTTTACCAAAATAAATTCACAGAAGCAGCAGCTATCCTAGAAGAAGTCATTGCATCTGGACAATATAGCCTCTATCAAGATTACAGCACACTTTTCAGTGTTGCAGCAGAGGGTAATCCAGAAACCATCTTCGATATTGAATACACAGGTCTCGAGGGCGGAAGCTACGGCTGCTTGATTTGTCTTGAGGGCAATGCTGCAGTAGGTTTCCAAGGGATTCGACAATACAACGGCCCCGTTTACGGCGATGGCAACTCTTACAACTTGCCAACCCCGGAACTCTACGCTGCCTTCTCGCCTATTGACGTACGCCGCGCTGCAACCGTACTCGATATCGATGCGTTCATTGCAGCCCAACCAAATGCAGCTTCCATTACCTACGCAATTGGTGCGGGTGGACATACGGGCTACTACAACAACAAATACATCAAGCGCCAAGGCGAAATAGGCTTGCCAGACAACGACTTAACGAGTCCTGTGAACTACCGCGTACTGCGCTATGCTGATGTACTCTTGATGGCTGCTGAAGCCAATTACCAAATTGGCAACGCCTCGCGCGCCACTCAATTGGTCAATCAAATACGTCAGCGCGCAGGCATTCCTGGGGCGTCAGTGAACAACATCGAAAAAGTATACCTCGAGCGCCGCCTAGAACTTTCTGGCGAAGGCCACCGCTTTTTTGACCTCGTTCGAACAGGACAGGCCGCACAATATATCCCTGGCTTTGTTACTGGAAAGCATGAATTATTCCCGATTCCCCAAGTAGAGATTGACCTCGCAGGTGGAAACTGGACCCAAAACCCTGGTTATTAATTATTTAGATCAGAAAACATGAAAACATTATTGCTTAGTATTCTTACTGTTGGTCTTGCACTCGTTGCCTGCCAAAAATACGAACCAACTCTTGGGCCAGCCCCCTCCGCCGAAGATGCCCAGTTCACCATGACTGTATCTGCAACCAATGAAAATATCATTGAACTGAGCGCAAGCAACCCCAATATTCAGTGCGTTTGGGATTTTGGGAATGGCACCAAAGCACAAGGCGCAAACGTAACTGCCACTTACCCTTATGCGGGCACTTACACCATCAAATTAACCGTGTTCGCCAAAGGAGGAAGCAGAAGTTCAAGCCAACAAGTAACCATCGCCAATGATGACCTCGGTTTGCTGAACAATCCTTTTTACACCATGTTGACAGGTGGCGTGAATGGCCCCGGATACAAAACTTGGATAGTTGATTCTGCCGCAGCCGGACACATGGGCGTCGGGCCCGATCCTGAGAGCGCATTGGGCGCTACGCCAGAATGGTGGGCTGCTGGCCCAGGAGAGAAGCCAGGCTGTGGGCTTTATAATGATCAATATGTGTTTCACTTGAACGCCTTTAAATTCGACATGATTACCAACGGCGATATCTATTTACACAATTCGTTGGCTACCTCTTTTCCTGGTTCTTTTCAAAATTTAGGAGACTTTACGGCACCCTTCGATGACCAATTGAACGAAAGTTGGCTGCTCACAGAAGGGGCTGAAAACACGATTACCATCTCAGGTAATGCCTTTATGGGCTTCTTTACTGGGCCAAAAGTTTACCGCATTTTATCCATTACAGACTCTACAATGCACCTCCAATATGGGCATCATGCCGGTGGCCTGAAGTGGTATCTTAAACTCAAGACGCTTTAAACTCATCTCATGAAAATCATGACTTTTCTTCTACTCAGTCTCGCACTATTTTCCTGCGAACCAGATGTGCCAAAACCCGCAGGCAAACCCAGTAACCTGAATACTCAACTGACCATTACCAATGGTGAAGTACATGTTTTGGCCACTGCCGACAGCGCTAACTTTTATACCGTCACCTTCTACGACAACAACGACACGGTTACTGTAGAAACCCAAGATGGGGAAGCGGTTCATGTTTTCAATACATCGGGAACCTATCAAATTCGTACCCGTGCACACACCACACAAGCCAGTTATATTGAAAAAACGGAACAAGTGCTTATTGAAATAAGTACGGGTAACACAGGTGCACCCACTTCAGGTTACATCAGCCCCCTTACTTACCCCAATTATACACTAGTTTGGCAAGATGAGTTCAACGGCGCAAGCTTGTCCTCAGACTGGACCTACGATCTTGGTACGGGCAGCTGGGGCTGGGGCAACAACGAATTACAATACTACAAACAAGAAAACGCAGTAGTTTCAGACGGTATTCTTACCATTACCGCCAAAAACGAAAACTTTAATACCTCCAATTATACGTCAAGTCGACTCAAAACCCAAGGGCTCAAGTCTTGGAAATATGGGCGCATTGACGTCAGAGCGGCGCTTCCTTACGGCCAAGGCATTTGGCCGGCCATTTGGATGCTCGGCGACAACATTACCAGTGCTGGCTGGCCTGCATGCGGAGAAATCGACATTATGGAGCTGATTGGTGGCGCAGGTGCCAATGACCGTACTATTCATGGAACGGTTCACTGGAGCAATGCCGGAACCCACGCTCAATACGGAGGCAGCAAATCCCTCACCTCAGGTAAATTTGCTGACAACTTTCATGTGTTTTCAATCGTTTGGGATGCGAATTCCATTCATTGGTTGCTAGACAACGTAGAGTACCATTCTGTAGATACTAGCCCTGCAGAACTCGACGAATTCCGCGAGAAATTCTTTATCATTCTCAATGTTGCCGTCGGTGGAAACTGGCCGGGCTCACCTGATGCCAGCACCATTTTCCCGCAAAAAATGTATGTCGATTACGTTCGCGTCTTCCAATAACATCGCTTTTTATGAAGATCTTCAGTTTTCTTTTTTTAACTTTTTTATTTTTTGGTTTTTCGAGCTCTGAAAAACTCTACTTCACTGAACCCAGCGCTGCCGATTTAGAAAGCCTCCTTGCACAAATGAGTATCGAGGAAAAAGTTGGGCAAACTTGTCAAATTACGCTAGATGCCATTCACCGCACCGATGAAAAAGGGCAAGCGCTCGTTCCCGCACAAATTGATCAAGCGAAACTCAAGGAAGCACTAGAAACTTATCATGTTGGATCTATTTTAAACGTAGGAGCACATACACTTACTCCCGAGGAATGGAAGTCCATCATGACAGACGTCCATGCGCCTTACCTCAAAAAAGAACAAAACATCCCTATTCTTTACGGGATTGATGCTATTCACGGTGTCAATTACACAGTTGGCGGCACGCTTTTCCCTCAGGAAATTGGCTTGGCAGCCACATGGAACACCGAACTCGCTCGTCAGATGGGAGAGGTAACTGCTTATGAGTGCCGTGCGTCTGGCATTCCATGGAACTTCTCACCGGTTCTTGACTTAGGTCGCCAACCGCTTTGGTCGCGTCACTTTGAAACACTCGGCGAAGACCCCGTATTAGGGACGCAAATGGGCGCTGCGCTCGTTGAAGGCTATCAAGGAAAAGGAACACGTGTAGATGAGTTTCATGCTGCCGCTTGTCTCAAGCATTTTGTGGGGTACAGCGCCAGTTTCACCGGCCGCGACCGCACCCCAGCGTTTATTCCAGAAAAATACATGCAAGAATTGTATTTACCTGCTTTTAAAGCTGCTGTTCAAAAAGGGGCGCTCACCCTCATGATCAATTCTGGTGTCGTGAATGGTATTCCTGGCCATGCCAATTACCAACTGCTCACGCAAACCCTCAAAAAAGATTGGGGATTCAAAGGTTTTGTGGTTTCAGACTGGGAAGATTTCATCATGTTGCACACCGTTCACCGCACAGCTCCTTCTATAGCCGAAGCGGCCATTCAAGCCTTCAATGCAGGCGTAGACATGAGTATGGTGCCTTCTAACCCACAATACAAAACTTACTGTCAAGACATGGTCAAAGCGGTAAAGGAAGGTAAAATTTCAATGGATAGATTAAACGATGCTGTCAGAAGAATTCTTTATGTCAAAAACCAACTAGGGCTTTTCGATAACCCGCTTCCCGATCTAAGTAAATACCCTCTGTTTGGAAGTCAAACTTTCAAAAATATCGCTAAACAAGCTGCTTTGGAATCGATTACTTTGCTCAAAAACCAGGATGGCTTGCTTCCTCTAAATGAAAAACAACGCATTCTTGTAGCAGGGCCTGGTGCAGCAAGTATCAATATGCTCAACGGTGCATGGACACACACTTGGCAAGGGATGGACACCAACTACAATACCCAAGGAGTCTTGAACATCTTTCAAGCGCTTAAATTTCAATACCCCTCCTCCGCTATTTCCTATCAGAAAGGTGTTGAATTATATCTAGATAAAGACTTCGAAGCCTCTCGTTTCGTGGGGCTAGACGCCTATAAAAAAGCACTCAAGAAAAACGACATCATTGTCATTTGTGTTGGTGAGTTGCCTTCTACCGAAAAACCAGGCGATATCAGAAGTTTACAGCTCGACGACAAACAAAAAGAATTGGTGCGCTTGGCAAAAGCAGCCAAGAAAAAAGTCGTTTTGGTCTTGTTAGAAGCACGACCGCGCATCATTAATGACATCGAGCCCCTCTGCGACGCCATCATCCAAGCTTACTTACCAGGTGATCAAGGAGGCCTTGCACTTGCAGAACTCGTTACAGGAAAAGCCGATTTCACTGGTCGCTTGCCTTATACCTACCCGCGCTACGACGGCGTCATCGAATTCTACGACCACCCGCGCAGCGTAGACCGCTCCAAATCTGGCGATTTCTCTGCTTACAACCCGCAATGGGACTTCGGTTTTGGTTTATCTTATAAAGCCGCAACGATCAATGGCATGCGTTTCGATGTCAAAGACGAGCAAAAAGGTACGTTTAGTATTCAAGTCAATGTGAGCAATCCACACAACCAAGAAATAACTACAGTTGTTCCTATTTACCTCAGCGACTTATACGCTACAACCACACCTGAAAATAAAAGATTGATCGACTTTTATAAAGTGACGCTCCGACCAGGTGAAAACAAAACGCTTGAATTCTCTTTTGATGCACATACCTTGAAACGAATCAGTGCCGATGGAAAATGGCGTGCCGAAAAAGGAACTTTTGAAATTTTCTGTGGTCAAGAAAAACTCACATATGAACTTTTTGATGACTTATTGTTTTAACTGATAACGAGTGCTTTAAGCAAGGAATTTTTTGCTTATTGTATTTTTTACTATATTTAACCCGTTCTTTTAATTATGAACTCTAAAACCCCTAAAAATTAACAACATGAAAAAACTGTACTTTTTACTTTTTGCTCCTATTTTGAGTTTTTCGGCTCAGATAGAAGGAACCTGGAAGCTTGCGCCTCAAGCTGCTGCTCTTGGCGTTGGTCCGGGTCTTGGAAACACAAGCTGGTGGTCCAACAGCGCAGGTGATGTCACTACGCGCGCATGTCTTTTCGACGACTCTATTAAATTCGAAGCGAATGGCAACATGACGCACTACATGAATGGTTCTACTTGGCTAGAAGCATGGCAAGGCGCGCCTGAAGGTTGTGGTGCTCCTATCGCTCCGCACGTTGGAGGTGCTGCAACGTATGCTTATGATGCAACAGCCGGTACACTTACTGTAAACGGTTTGGGTGCTCATATTGGTTTGGCCAAAGTGATCAACGGTGCTGAAATCTCTAGCCCTTCTGCCGCTGTAAGTTCAATTACTTACAACGTAGCCATCTCTAACGGTGGAAACACTCTTACTGCTGACATCAACTTTGGTCCAGGATGGTGGCGTTTTGTTTACCAACGCACTGTTCCACTTGCTGTTCAAGACTACAACGTGAAATTCCGCGTAGATATGTCACAATACACAGGTTCTTTAACTGGTGGTGTGTTCGTAAACGGTTCTTTCAACGGCTGGTGTGGTACTTGTAACCCAATGACCGACATGGGTAACGGAATGTGGGAAACTACACTTCCTTTGTCACCAGGTGCAATTGAATACAAATTCACGATTGACGGCTGGAACGCTCAAGAAGAATTCACAGGTTCAGAAACTTGTATTGACCCTGTCAATGATGGTTTCAACAACCGCTACCACGTAGTTGCTGGCGACGTTACTTTGCCTAACGTATGTTTTGCAAGCTGCGACGTTTGTACCAACAACGTTACTTTCTCTGTTGACATGAACGATTACATTGCTGGTGGTGGTTCTACCACTCCTGGTGTATTCTTAAACGGTAACTTCAATGGTTGGTGCGGATCATGTACGCCAATGACAGACGCTAACGGCGACAACGTTTGGGATATTACTGTTCCACTTGCTGCTGGCGCAATCGAATACAAATTTACTGTTGACGGCTGGAACGATTCAGAGCAATTCGACGCTACTGCAACTTGTATTGACCCTGTGAACGACGGTTTCAACAACCGCTACTATGTTGTTGCTGCTGTAGCTACACTTCCTGAAGTATGCTGGGAAAGCTGTGAAGACTGTACTACAGGACTTACAGAAAACACAGCTGCAGTTGCTATCTACCCTAACCCAGTTAGCAGCATCATGACTGTACAAGCTACTGAAGCGATGCAACAAATCCGCATCGTTGACCTAACAGGTAAAGTAGTTGCAGCATTTGTTGGCAACGGTCTTACTCAAGAAATCAGCGTAGAAGACCTCAAAGCAGGTATCTACACTATCCAAGTTGTAACTACTGCAGGTAATAGCAGCAAGCAATTTGTGAAAAAATAAGAAGTTGATTGATGAAAAGGAGGGGCTTTCGAAAGAGGCCCCTTTTTTGTTGCCTACAATCGCCGTTCTATGCGTATTTTTGCACCATGGATCACGATATCGAACTCCGCTTTCAAAAACTTCAAAAACACCTCGAGAAAGACTTCGGGCCAGGTATGGACATGTCCACATTCTTATTCTTGGTCGGCGTCAATGAATTGGGCATGGGCCACCAAACATTTTCCAAACAACAAAAAATGGAGCTCATGCATATTGCCATTTGCACGCTACTTGAGCCCTACGGATATTACACTTTCAACGGCCGCGACGCCGACCTCTGGCCACACTTCACCCTCAACCAACAACTACCGCCGCTTAATCACCAACAGCAACAACATTTGCTCAAAGAAGCGCTCCTAGACTATTTCATCAAAAATGAATACTACCATGAAATACCTGAATCTATCTAGCCTCATTTTCAGCTTGATACTTGCCTCTTGCCATTCATCAGAAGTAGTGCTCTGGGGAAGCAAAGCAAGCCAATGCCGGCAATTAGCATCTGAAAACACAGTAAGCATTTCTGAAATGAGCGATAGTCTTGCGAAGCCTATTCACGCGTCTTCGACACAATTAACAAATAAGTTAGTTGTCGACAATTGCCAACCCACTTTAATTACTCCAGAAGTCTATTCAAAAAATGAAGGTCAACCTGGGAAGGACGGTCAAAGCATTAAGCCCGCCATTCGTGCTAAAAACACCTCTCTTTTATTTGGTCAGGAAAAAGCACAGGCCTCTCTTAAAAAAACACAGCAACAGGCGCATGGCATTGCAAGTAACATCGGTTACTCCTTTGCGGTTGTCGGGCTCATTTTTATCATTGTGGGCTTAGTCTTATTGCTTATTGGCGGCCTGATCATTGATACACTTGGTGCACTAGCGTTGGCTTTCGGATTTGTTTTTCTCATTGTTTGGCTCGTTTTGGCTATTCTACAAGGACTATTTGATGTAATTTTGTAACGATGTCCGAAGCCACTATCAAAACGCCGTCTATTTTTAAAACCTACCTGGTTTTTACCAAGTTTAGGCTTTCGTTTTTAGTGATCCTCTCGGCGCTGAGCGGCTACTTATTTGCAGGTGGTAAAGATTGGCTAGAAATCACCTTCCTCATGCTAGGTGGCACACTTGTTACGGGGGCCTCAAATGGTGCCAATCAGATTTGGGAGCGAGACCTCGATCAAATCATGAACCGCACCAACCGAAGGCCTTTGCCAACCGGTCAAATGCAGCTCAAAGAGGCTTATATAGTCGTCATTTTATTTCTCCTAATCGGGACCTCTCTGCTTTACCTCATCAATCTCAAAAGCGCGCTGTTGGGTCTTCTCGCCTTTGTA
>JACCDW010297226.1_pt1 | contig 21759 bp, 20 predicted proteins | sample 7449781 | NCBI WGS metagenome assembly JACCDW01 (sample SAMN15323449, study PRJNA562643) | freshwater metagenome | isolation source: river surface water | place: USA:Blue River Watershed | collected 2017-08-18
AAACGAAAAAGGAATCAGCTTTAAGGACCATATTCAAGTAGCTCCTTTCGAATTGAATGAAACACAAACCATAGCCGATTTAAATTATAACGGTACCAACCAGAAATTTACCATTCATTTTTCAGAACTAGACACTAACTTTACATTAGTATACGCGTTTGAAAACAACACTCCAACTCAAGAAAAATAATTATGTTAGAATTCTTCTTTTCGCAATACAAAGACTACCAGACGTATGATATTGTTTTGGAACTAATTGCCGTGATATTAGGAATAGCCAGCGTTTGGTATGCTAAAAAAGATGACATTCTAGTTTTTCCTACCGGAATAATTAGCACTTTAATCTATGTGTATCTGCTGTGGAAATGGACATTGTGGGGCGATATGATGATTAACGGCTACTATTTTATCATGAGTATTTATGGATGGTATTGCTGGACTCGTAAAAAAGACGGAGTTGACGAATATCCAATTTCTGTAATTTCAGCCAGCGAAAAACGTATTTCCTTATTTATCTTTATCTTTACCACCGCATTTGTAGTTGCTGTATATCTTTATTTTAAAAAATTCAATACTTGGTATGCCTACGTTGACACATTTGTTACCGGAATTTTCTTTATCGGAATGTGGCTCATGGCCAAAAGGAAAATAGAAAATTGGGTGTTTTGGATTATTGGAGATGTGGTTTCAATTCCCTTGTATTTCGCAAAAGGATTGACTTTTACCAGTTTTCAATATATAGTATTTACAATTGTTGCCGTTTACGGCTATTTAGAATGGAAGAAAACCTTAAACAGCTCCCAACAGGCGCTAAAAGAATAATAAAAATTGCCTTATTTGGTCCCGAAAGTACCGGCAAAACCACTTTGGCAAAACAATTGGCAGAATACTATAAAACCGATTGGGTACCTGAATTTGCTCGAGATTATCTTCAAGAAAAATGGGACAAACAACAAGCCATTTGTGATGTAAATGACATGTTACCTATAGCTTACGGGCAAACACAGCTAGAAAACAAAAAAACGGCAACTGCCAATCAATATCTTTTTTGCGACACCAATTTAATGGTAACCAAAGTCTTTTCCGAAGTATATTACAACCATTGCGAACCTGCTTTAGACGAAGCTGCACGAGAACACGAATACGATTTGTTCTTTTTAACCGATATCGATGTGCCTTGGGAAAAAGACGATTTGCGTGACAAACCTGAAGGACGCGAAACGGTTTTTAGTGTTTTCAAACAATCACTAATTGATAATCACAAACCTTTTATCACCCTTTCGGGAGACAAAAAACTACGACTAAAAAAAGCTATTTCAATCATTGACGACTTAACTGTAGCATTACAAAACGGTCAATCTTCTTTGGAATTTGTTCAGATGTATCTTAAAGGAATAAGTACATAATTCTTATTTTTAAACCAATAACATCAAGTCGAATCTACGATAAATAACGTAACCACAAAGAACACAAAGTAGGCACGAAGTTCACAAGGAAAGTAAAACTTTATAGTTTATATTTTAAAAACTTTGAGCCGTTGCGCCTTAATGACAGAAAAAACAACAAGATGAACAGAGAACAGCTTTTGACCGAACTCACTTTCAAAGCCGTCCGTAGTAGTGGAGCGGGTGGACAAAATGTGAATAAAGTTGCTTCAAAAGTCGTTTTAACCTTTGATATCCAAAAATCACAAGCCTTTTCTGAGGAAGAAAAATTTTTAATTTATTCCAATTTAGCTTCCCGACTAACCACAGACGGTGTTTTAATTTTACATTGCGACGAAGATCGGAGCCAACTCAAAAACAAGGAAATTGTAATCAAACGATTTTTGGAACTTATCAAAAAAGGGCTTTTTGTACCCAAAGAAAGAAAAGCAACTAAAGTTCCAAAAGCAGCAATTCGGAAAAGAATAAAAGACAAAAAGAACTTGGGCGAAATTAAAAAATCCCGCAGAAAACCTGATTTAGATTAATTTTATTGCTCAACACAGATTCCACAAATTCCACGGATTTTTCTAAAATTGCCATTGCTATTGAAATTGGATTTTCTATCTTTGCCTCGTCTCACGGGGTGCTCTAAATAACGAGCTGAGATTATACCCAATGAACCTGGGCAGGTAATGCTGCTAAGGGAAAACAGACTAAAACAATTAATGTGCACGTTAATTTTGAAGTCTAGAGTAACCATTTTAATTTTTTAACCAAGAATAATTTACCCCTGTTATTCGTAATCTATTTTACGAATGAAATTTTTATTATTCAAAACGAGCCAGAAACAACTGTTTCTAAGCTCATTCCTATTGTTCTCTTTGGCATTATTTTCTCAAGAAAAACCAAAAGACACAACGCGAGTAAATCAACTCGACGAAGTATTAGTCTCGGCGATTCGGGTAACTTCCAAAACTCCTGTTAGTTTTAGCAACCTATCCAAAAAAGAAATTCAAAATCGAAATTTAGGACAAGACATTCCTATTTTAATGAATTACATGCCATCCGTAGTAACTACTTCTGATGCTGGAAATGGCGTAGGTTATACCGGAATTCGCGTTCGCGGAAGCGATGCAACTCGTGTCAACGTAACCATTAACGGAATTCCGTACAACGATTCAGAAAGTCATGGAACGTATTGGGTGAATATGCCCGATTTTGCTTCGTCGCTTCAAAGTGTGCAATTGCAACGTGGTGTAGGAACTTCAACAAATGGAGCAGGTGCTTTTGGAGCCAGTTTAAATATGTTAACTGATTCCTATTCAGAAAAAGCGTCTGGCGAAATATCCAATTCTTTTGGAAGTTTCAACACCCACAAACACACGGTGAAATTCAGCACCGGTTTACTCAATAATCATTTTGAAATTGCGGGACGTGTTTCTACATTGAAATCAGATGGCTATATTGTCCGAGCGAGCTCTGACCTAAAATCCTACTTTTTACAAGGAACTTATGTAGGTAAAACTACATTAATCAAAGCCTTGGCTTTTGGAGGAAAAGAAAAAACCTATCAATCTTGGAACGGAATTGACGGCGAAACCTTGTTGAGCAATAGAACCTTTAATTCGGCGGGGATTTTTACTGACGAATTAGGTCAAACACGTTACTACAACAATGAAACCGACAATTACCAACAAGATCACTACCAATTGCATTGGAACGAAAAAGTTTCCAATACTTGGAACACCAACCTCGCATTACATTACACCAAAGGAAAAGGCTATTATGAGAACTATAAAGAAGAGGCTGATTTTTCGAGCTATGGTCTAACTCCAATTTCAATCAATGGAACCACTATCAATACCACGGATTTAATTCGTCAAAAATGGTTGGACAATGATTTTTATGGCACTACATTTTCGGCAAATTACAAATCGGATACAATGGATTTCATCTTTGGCGGAAGCTATAACAAATACGAAGGTGACCATTTTGGAAAAGTAATTTGGGCAAGGTACGCTTCACAATCAGAATTAGGCGACCACTATTATGATGACTATGCTTCTAAAACAGACGGTACCGCTTTCGCGAAAGCCAATTACCAAGTAAATGAAAAATGGAGTATTTTTGGAGACTTACAAGTTCGAAATGTGCACTACAAAGCCAATTCGTATGAAACGGGCTTAGTGAATGACAATTTCTCTTTTTTCAACCCAAAAGCAGGAGTAAATTACACCATCAACTCCAAAAACAACTTGTACTTTTCGTATGCAAGAGCGAATAGAGAACCTAATCGTACCGACTATGAAGGAGGAGGAAGTGTAAAACCAGAAAAATTAAATGATTTTGAATTGGGTTGGAGGTACTTAACTGAAAAAATTCAATTGAATTCTAATCTGTATTATATGGCTTATAAGGACCAATTGATTCTAACTGGAACCTTAGACGATGTTGGAAGCCCTATTCGTTCTAACAGTGAAAAAAGTTACCGATTAGGCTTAGAGGTTGATGCCGCAATTGTAGTATCGAAACAAATCAGTCTTCATCCTAACGTTACTCTAAGTAGTAATAAAAATTTAGATTTGGCGGTAAGCGGTCAAAATTATGGAACCAAAGACATCTCGTATTCGCCATCTGTAATTGCTGGAAACAGTTTTATTTACAAACCTACCGAAAGTATTCAAATTGTTTGGCTACAAAAATATGTTGGACAACAATACATGAACAATATAGAGTCGGCAGAATCTAAATTAGCCGATTATTTTATCAATGATTTGAATGTTTCATACGAAATAAAACCGAAATCAATTTTCAAATCGATTGTAATCAAAGGATTAGTAAACAACATTTTAGATAAAAAATACATTTCAAACGGATACATGTGGGATATATACCCTTATTATTACCCACAAGCTGGAACTAATTTCTTAGCAGGATTAACGTTGAAATTTTAGATTACTTTATAATTATACATTCAGAGAAATCCTGGCAGCAATGTCAGGATTTTTTAATTGTAAATATGAAGTACATTCCCATTCACATCTACTCGGTATTGTTTCATGGGATATTGTAAACTCCCTTGACCAGAAAACAAACTGTAGGTTTTACCATCGCAAGGACAAACCGCTTCAATTCCGTTAATAGTTAGTGTAGAGCAAGAACTTAGATTTTGATTTGGACAAGCTGCATCAAAGACATTGTAACCACTTCCTGTATTAAAAATGATAAGCCCTTTCACTCCTTTTCCTGCATAATAAACTGCATTACTCGGATACTGAAGATTAGAATACAATGGCAGATTCATATTGATATCCACCGTAAAAGAATAATTAGGAATAAAAGGATTTGTATTGACAGGTCCACTATTTGAACAAGAAAAAAACACCAAAAAAAGGACAGAAAGCAATACCGATTTTTTCATTATTTTAAGAATTAGTAGCTACAAATTAGCGAAACAAATTTAATTTATTTACATTTGAAATAGATTGTCATAGCGAATATAGTTACAATCTAATTAAAATTATAGTATCTTTGTGGAAAGAAATCCCGTCCTGATGGGATTTTTTCTATTTTATATAAACAATGAAGTTATGAGCACAGTATCTTATTACACCGCAGAAGGATTAAAAAAATTACGAGAAGAACTAGATTATTTAAAAAATGTGATGCGCCCAAAAGCATCTCAAGATATTGCTGATGCAAGAGATAAAGGAGATTTATCTGAAAATGCAGAATACGACGCGGCCAAAGAAGCACAAGGTATGCTAGAAATGCGTATTGCTAAACTTGAAGAAATTCATTCTAACGCCCGTTTAATTGACGAGAGTCATTTAGACACCTCTAAAGTATTAGTATTATCTAAAGTTAAGATCAAAAACCAAACTAACGGAATGGAAATGGTATATACTTTGGTAGCCGAAAGTGAAGCCGATTTAAAAACAGGGAAAATTTCTGTAACCTCTCCTATCGGGAAAGGATTATTAGGAAAATCGGTAGGAGAAGTAGCTGAAATTACTGTTCCTAATGGTGTTTTGAAATTTGATATCTTAGAAATTACAAGAGAATAAATCAAAAATTGAATACTATGAGTTCTATTTTTACCAAAATTGTAAACGGAGAAATTCCTTGTTATACAATTGCAGAAGACGCTAATTTTTTAGCTTTTTTGGATGTTAATCCTAATGCAAAAGGACATACACTTTGTATTCCAAAACAAGAAATTGACCAACTTTTTGAAATAGACGATGAGTTGTATTTAGGTTTGATGCAGTTTTCTAAAAAAATAGCTACTGCATTACAAAAAACAGTGCCTTGCAAACGCATCGGTATGGCTGCTATAGGTCTAGAAGTACCTCACGCGCACATTCATTTGATACCGTTAAACGAAATGGACGAAATGCGTTTCCAAAATAAAGTAACCCTAAGCAAATACGAATTCGAGGCTTTAGCCAAAGAAATTCAAAGTAATTTGTAAAAAATAAAAAAGTGAATCAATTTAAACGGATTCGCTTTTTTTATAACTCAATTGTATCGTAGTTCCTTTACCTATTTCTGACTGCACTACTTTGATACCTCCTTTGTGGTATTCTTCCACAATTCTTTTGGTTAACGATAGTCCGAGACCCCAACCTCTTTTTTTGGTAGTAAAACCAGGTTCAAATATCGTTTTGAATTGTTTTTTAGGAATCCCACTTCCCGTATCTGAAACCTTAATTTTTACTGAATCTCCTTCTTGCTCAACAACCAAATCCAAATGTCCCTTCCCTTTCATCGCATCAATGGCATTTTTAACTAAATTTTCAATGGTCCAACTGTGCAAAATAGCATTAAGCAAAACAAAAACAGGCAACTCAGGCGCTTGAAAAGAAAATACGACTTGTTTTGAAAAACGAGACTGTAAATAATCAAAGGTTTCTTGCGTTGCTGCGATAATATCTTGATTTTCTAATTTAGGTTCCGACCCAATTTTAGAAAAACGGTCGGTAATGGTTTGCAATCGCTCAATATCTTTTTCGATTTCGAGAGTCGTTGATTCTGCTACATTTTCGGCTTTCAGCAGTTCAATCCAACCTATTAAAGACGACAAAGGTGTTCCTATTTGGTGCGCGGTTTCCTTAGCCATTCCCGCCCAAAGTTTGTTTTGAGTCGCCATTTTGGTACTTCTATAAAAATTATACACCAAGGCAGCAAACAAAACGATAATCAACAACAAGGCTACCGGATAATATTTTAGTTTATTCAATAAAGCTGAATTTCCATAATACAACTTTTGAAACTTGCCAGGAGAGTACTCAATTACAATCGGGTCATTTTCATTTTTAAGATTGGCTAAAAATCGAGCCGATTCTGTTGTACTTGCAATGATTTTATCGTCAATATTCACCGTGTTAATGATCTTGTTGTTCTCCGTCAAAATAATTGGAATAGACGAATTGGTACTAAAAATTTGAAGAGGCAATTCCACATCCGTATTCGCATCGGCATTAATTAATGTTTTTTGAGCCTTCGCCCAAAGATTCATTTTTAAACGCTCCTCATTTTTGAATATTTGAAAAAAGGTGTAGGTATTCCAAAGTATTAATGAGATAATACAAAAAGAAGCCAAGATGATGAACCAGCGCGTGGTGTTGCGTCTATCCGAAAAAAACATAGATTCAATTTAGATTATAAATGTAACGAAATAATTTGAAAAAGATTTTTAAGGTTTGTGCAAAACATTACCATTTTTTTTTAAATTTTGAAATATGTTTACAATGTTAAAAAACCATATATTTGTTTTAATTGAAATAAATTAAGGACTAGCAACTACGCTAAATATTTCATAAATCCGAATCATTTATGCGAATACTCATCTATTTAATCATTTGTTTTTTTCTGCCATCACTTTCACATTCTCAGAATATCATAATAAAATATGTGAGTAATAGTGATGATAACATTATGCTTACTTGTCATTCGATTGAATCTTTGCAAACTCCCACTATGTTAAACAAAAGTAATAGAGTTTTAGAAATTCAATTATCCAACCCAACAACATTATTATGTAATCAAATAACAAGAAATACAATGGTTTATGCCGAACCAAATGAGACAATTGAGCTTAGCATAAATGAAAAAGGATTAATAAATTATTATTGCAATTCCAACCAATATCGAAAATCTGAATCTGAATTTATAAATGAAAGTTTTGAAAAATTCGGGACGATTGAAAACATTTCAAATTTTAATGCACTTAAAGAAATTCGATTATTGAATGGTAAATCAAAGTATTTTGATAGTGAATATACGAAAGAACAAGAACTGCTAAATGAATACTTTAAAGCCGATAAAATTTCAAAACAATTCCATCAATATTTTACTAAAATGTATTGGTGTTTAATCAAGTATAATGAATTAGAAGATAACGTTACAAAACCGGAAACCTTCTTGTCAATAGAAAAAAGTTTTAATGAATCTGATGAGTTATTAACTATTGAAGGATATAAGGAACTACTTTGGAATTATGTTGCAAAATCATTAAAAAAAAGAGACTCTAAAAATGATTTACATTCTAAGATAGATTTCATTTCACAAAATATTTCCAATCAAAAGATAAAAGATTTTTTATTATTCTCACATATTAATAGTGCTTTAAATGATCGATTTGTAAAAAAAGAAGTGGACAAACAAAGTATAGAACTTTTTAGAAATAACTGTAAAAATCAGGAATATCTTGATGCTATCAATCTTGATTTACAACCTAAAAATACTCCTATTATTTTGCAAAATATTATAAATAAACATAGAGGTAAGTTAGTTTTGGTCGATTTTTGGGCCTCTTGGTGTATGCCGTGTCGGGAAGAATTTCCAAGTGAAAAGAAATTGATGGAAAAATACCCAAATGTAGCTTTTGTATTTCTTTCCATAGACAAAAGCAAAGTAGCGTGGCAAAAAGCAATGACCCAATACCACGACATTCTCACTAAAGAGAATAGTTATTTACTAATAAAGCCAGATAAAGATGATTTACTAAAAAAGATAAATTTATCTACTATACCACGTTTTGTTCTTTTTGGCAAAGATGGTAAAATTATAAATTTAGACGCTCCAAGACCTTCAAATACTGCTATTGAAAAATTATTAGACGAACATTTGTAAAAACAAAAACGAAAAATTTAGAAATTGAAAACATAATTATACTATGGACACTAACTTCAAATTTTAACCTCTTGCCTAGAAAAGAAGAAGTTAGTATATTTGTAAATCTAAAGAAGAAATAAACTTAAAAAATAATACAGATGGAAGTTACAGGAAGAGTAAAAATGATTGACCAAACTAAAGAAGTAGGTTCTGGTGGTTTCAAAAAAAGAGATATTGTTGTTACTACAGACGAACAATACCCACAACATATTTTGGTACAATTTGTTCAAGACAAATGTGACTTATTAAACAATTACCAAGTAGGTGACCAAGTGAAAATCGACATCAATCTTAGAGGTCGTGAGTGGACAAACCAACAAGGTGAAACCGTTTATTTCAACACTATTCAAGGATGGAGAATTGGAAAAGTACAAGCAGAGGCTCCAGCAGCTGCTCCACAAACTCCTCCAATGCCAACAGCAGAAACTTTTGCTCCTGCAACCAATTTAAATGAAGAAGAGCCAGACGATTTGCCGTTTTAATCTTTCTAAATATTCACAAAAACCCGACTCTAAAGCGTCGGGTTTTTTTATTTACATTTGTAATTCATAAATACTACCAAGCGATGAACTGGGAACAACTTTTATCATTAAAAAGACAAGGCGACAAAGGCAAAAGATTACGCGTAGAACAAGACGATACCCGTCTGGGGTTTGAAGTGGATTACGACCGTATCATCTTTTCGGCTGCATTTAGAAGTTTGCAAGATAAAACCCAAGTCATCCCACTTTCCAAAACCGATTTTGTTCACACCCGCTTGACACATAGTTTAGAAGTATCTGTAGTGGGGCGTTCATTAGGTCGATTGGTTGGAAAAAAAATACTAGAAAAATACCCTCATTTAAAAGAAGTTCACGGCTACCATATGAATGATTTTGGGGCAATTGTTGCCGCTGCATCATTGGCACACGATATTGGAAATCCGCCTTTTGGTCATTCGGGCGAAAAAGCCATTGGCGAATATTTCTCGATTGGAAAAGGACAACAATACAAAGACCAACTCACTTCAAAACAATGGCAAGATTTAATCGATTTTGAAGGCAATGCCAACGGATTTTCGGTATTAACAGCCAATCGTCCTGGAATTGAAGGTGGTTTACGAATTTCATTTGCAACCCTTGGTGCTTTTATGAAATACCCCAAAGAAAGTTTGCCTAAAAAACCAACCAAAAATATTGCTGACAAAAAATACGGTTTCTTTCAAAGTGATAGAAATTTCTTCGAAGAAATCGCTGCAGACATGGGATTAATTCCAAATAAATCAGGAAAAGACATTGGATTTGAAAGACATCCTTTGGCGTATCTTGTGGAAGCGGCAGACGATATTTGTTACACGATTATTGATTTTGAAGACGGTATCAATTTAGGTTTAGTTCAGGAAGAATATGCCTTAGAATATTTAATCAAACTAGTTAAAGATTCAATTGACAGCGCTAAATACAGCACTTTAAATACTAAGGAAGATCGCATTAGCTATCTGAGAGCATTAGCCATCGGCAGTTTAATAAATGATGCGGTTCGTGTTTTTATTGAAAATGAAGAGGCTATTTTGGCTGGAAAATTTCCGTATGCTTTAACTGATAAAAGCAAGTACAAAGCGCAAATGGACGACATTATTAAATTGAGCGTGAAAAATATTTATCAAAGCCGCGAAGTCATCGAAAAAGAAATTGTGGGTTACCAAATTATCCAAACCTTATTGGATAAATTCATTTCGGCAATGAACAATAAATTCAACGGAACAGCTTCCAATTACGACCAATTGATTTTAAAAATGCTACCCGAAAAACACAATTTGGAAAAAGAAAATCTATACGACCGATTGCTGCACATTTGCCATTTTGTTTCGATGTTAACTGATGGAAATGCATTGGAATTATTTGAAACAATTAACGGTACTAAGAAATAGTATTTACCACTAAGGCTCGAAGTAACAAAGATTTAAAAATTTCTTTACAATTTGCTTTGCGTCCTCGTGCCTTTGCGGCAATAAAAAATGAAAATTACTTCACTCTTACAATAAAATAATTTTTCTTACCACTTTGCAAAAGCACGAATTGATTGTTGATTAAATCGTTAGATGAAAGTTGGTATGCTTCTGTTATTTTTTCTTTGTTTACTGAAATTGAATTGGCAGTTAAAGCTCTTCTCGCCTCTCCATTGGATTTAAAGAAACCTGTTTTTTCATTTAAAACCGTCACAATATCCAATCCGTTTTCGATTTCGCTTTTAGCAATTTCAGCCTGAGGAACTCCGTCAAAAACTTCTAAGAAAGTCGCTTCGTCCAATTGCTTCAAATCAGCTGCCGAAGCATTTCCGAAAAGAATATTCGACGCTTTAATTGCTTTTTCCAACTCTTCTTTAGAATGTACCAAAGTAGTTACTTCTTCTGCCAGTTTTCTTTGCAACACTCTCAAATGTGGTGCTACTTGATGCTCTGTAATTAAGGCTTCAATGGTTGCTTTATCTAAAAACGTAAAAATGTTAATGTATGTTTCAGCATCCACATCGGTCGTATTCAACCAAAATTGGTAAAATTTATATACCGAAGTTTTGTCAGCCGTTAACCAGACATTTCCGCCTTCCGATTTTCCAAATTTAGATCCGTCAGCCTTAGTAATCAAAGGACAAGTCATCGCATACGCTTTGGCACCTTCGGCATTCATACGACGCACTAATTCGGTTCCCGTGGTAATATTCCCCCATTGATCAGAACCTCCCATTTGCAACAAACAGTTGTATTCTTTATGCAAATGATAAAAATCATATCCTTGAATCAATTGGTAGGTAAACTCAGTAAACGACATTCCTTCGCCTTCGCCAGACAATCGTTTCTTAACCGAATCTTTTGCCATCATGTAGTTTACAGTAATACGTTTACCCACATCACGCGCAAAATTGATGAATGACAAATCCTTCATCCAATCGTAATTATTCACTAAAACAGGCGCATTTACATCCTTCGAATTAAAATCCAAGAAACGAGAAAGTACCGCTTTGATTCCTTCTACATTGTGTGCCAGAGTAACTTCGTCCAACAAATTTCTCTCATCTGATTTCCCTGACGGGTCTCCAATCATTCCTGTTGCACCTCCTACTAAAGCAATCGGTTTATGTCCAAAATTTTTCAAATGAACTAACAATAAAATAGGGACCAAACTTCCAATATGCAACGAATCAGATGTCGGATCAAATCCAATATAGGTCGTTGTCATTTCTTTCAATAGTTGTTCTTCGGTTCCCGGCATGATATCATGAACCAAGCCACGCCATTGTAATTCTTCTACTAAATTTTTCATTTTTATAATCAATTTGCGCAAAGATAGAAATTTCAATGGCAAATTCAATGGCAATGTCAAACTCAAAAATCAATGATTAAATATATTGCTCCGTCGTTCCTCCTCGCAATGACAAAAACTTTACGCCCTTGTGACTTCGTGGCAATAGCAAAAAAAAGTATCTTTACGACATGATTTTAGTTACAGGTGGTACTGGTTTAGTGGGTGCGCATCTCTTACTCCATTTAGTGGAGCAAGGAGAAAATGTGCGCGCTATGTATCGAACTACAACTTCGATTGAAAAAACCAAAAATTTATTTTCGCTCTACCACAAATCCCATTTGTTTGAAACAGTTGAATGGATCGAAGCCGATATTCTTGACATTCCGTCTTTGGAAATTGCCTTTCAAAATATTGAATCCGTTTATCATTGTGCCGCGATGATTTCTTTTGACCCAAAAGACGAAGATATCATTCGGAAAACTAATATTGAAGGCACCGCCAACATCGTGAATTTTTGCTTGGCATACAACATCAAAAAAATGCTGTTTGTGAGTTCAATTGCCGCTTTGGGAGATCCAACTTCAGCCGAAACAACTATTTCTGAAGCCACCGAATGGAATCCAGAAAAGCCCCATAGCGATTATGCCATCTCAAAATATGGTGCCGAAATGGAAGTTTGGCGTGGGCAACAAGAAGGTTTAGATGTCCTCATTATTAATCCGGGAATTATTTTAGGTCCAGGATTCCCTGAACAAGGAAGCGGGAAACTGTTTTCGGCTGTTGCCAAAGGATTGTCCTTTTACACACTAGGAACAACCGGATTTATTGCAGTTACTGATGTGGCCGAAGCAAGTGTCCAGTTGATGAATAGCAACATCAAAAATGAACGATTTACATTGATTGAAAATAATTATTCGTTTCAAGAAATTCTAAACTGTATTGCTAACAGCATGCAGACGAAACGTCCTCAATGGCATGCTACTCCTTTTATGATGAACGTGTTTTGGAGAATGGATTGGTTTTTATCTACTTTTTTCTTTCAAAAAAGAAAACTGTCTCGTGCTAGTGCCAAAGCCTCATATTCGAAAAGTAACTATGACAATTCTAAAATAAAAGGGGTGTTAAATACTAATTTCAAACCAATTGTAGAATATTGTAATACAATACTAAAAATATAATTTTATGTCACTAATAACCGTACAAGCCGCTATCGCAGCTCCTGTTGCAACTGTTTGGGAATGCTGGACAAAACCAGAACATGTTACAAAGTGGAATTTTGCTAGCCCTGATTGGCATTGCCCAAAATCAACATCTAGTTTAGAAATAAATGGAGAATTTCATCATATTATGGCTGCTAAAGACGGCTCATTTGAATTCGATTTTTGGGGCAGATTTACTCAAATTGAAATAGAAAAACAACTCCAAATCGAGTTAGGCGATTCTCGAAAAGTAACGGTTCTTTTTGAAGCTAAAACCGATCAAACCACATTGATTACGGAACATTTTGAACCAGAAAATCAAAATCCGTTAGATCTCCAAGAAGCAGGTTGGCAGGCAATATTGAATAATTTCAAACAATATGTCGAAACTCAATTATAGATTTTGCCTCAAAACCAATTCTAATTAAGTAATAAAAATCGCTTTCCTTCAACAATTAGACACAAATAAGGTATAAAAAAAGCCTCTCAATTTCTTGAGAGGCTTTATGTTGGTCTACTAGGACTCGAACCTAGAAAGACTGCACCAAAAACAGTTGTGTTACCATTACACCATAGACCAGCAGTGCTGTTAAGCGAGTGCAAATTTAATACAAATTTTATTTTGCGCAAACTTTTGGATTGTTTTTATCAAAAAACTTTTGGGTTTAACTCAAAGCCATCAGAAACCAACTAAAAACCAATTCATTACTCCTCTTATTTGAATAATAGAATTTTTTGTTAATGCTCGCCTGATTACACAAAAAAACATTTTCTTTGCATCTTAAAATAAAAACCCAATTTTAATCATGAATAAGGCCGATTTCAATTTTAATAAATGGAATACTATTTTAGGTTGGTTTGCATTTGCAGTAGCATTAGTAACTTATACCCTTACTGTTGAACCAACAATGAGTTTCTGGGATTGTGGAGAGTATATTGCTACTGCCGCAAAATTAGAAGTAGGTCACCCACCTGGAGCGCCTTTATTTCAAATGATTGGAGCATTTTTCGCTATGTTTGCTATTGACAAAGAGCATATTGCTTTGATGGTCAATATGACCTCTGTGGTTTCTAGCGCATTTACTATTCTGTTTTTATTTTGGTCGTCCAGCATGATTTTGAAAAAAATCATTGGTTCGTATAATGAAATCAACAAAGACAACTCTATTGTTATTCTTGGAAGTTCGCTAGTTGGTGCATTGGCTTATACTTTTTCAGATAGTTTTTGGTTCAATGCTGTGGAGGCCGAAGTATATGCCATGGCTTCTTTACTAATTGCCTTGCTGCTTTGGTTAGGCTTGCGTTGGGAACAAGAAATGAATACCCCAAGAGGAGACAGATGGTTGTTGATTATTTCGCTGGTGATTGGACTTTCTTTTGGAGTTCACTTTATGGCTTTATTGACCATACCTGCGATTGGATTTTTATATTTTTTCAAAAATTACAAAACCGTTACCGTTAAAAATTTCATTATTGCTAATGTAGTAGTAATTTCGATTTTGTTGTTCATCTTCAAAATGTTATTGCCTTTAACAATGGCCTTCTTTGGTAAAACTGAAATTTTCATGGTCAATGAAATGGGATTGCCTTTCAACTCAGGAACTATTTTTGTAACGCTTTTATTGATTGTTTTCTTTTATTTTGGATTGAGTTACACCAAACAAAAAGGATTGGTTTTTTACAACACAATTATACTTTGTACATTGTTTATTTTAATAGGATTCTCCACTTGGATGATGTTGCCTATTCGTGCCAATGCCAATACCGTAATTAACGAAAATAAACCTTCGGATGCTGCCGAAGTTCTTGCGTACTACAACAGAGAACAATACGGTGTAAATCCGCTTTTTTACGGACCACAATACACAGAGACTTTTGCCGGCCTAGACAAAGAAAGACCTTATCTTGACAAAGCACCCAACTACGAAAGAGATTATACTACTGGTAAATATGCTATTACCAATAATTTCAAAAATGCAGAACAAAACAGCGATGACAACCAAAAGACGTTTTTACCAAGATTGTGGAGCCCTGAACATGTCGAAAATTATATCAATTTTACCAGTCCGCCTGAATTCAAAATTAATTACGATTATCCTTTTGAAGAAGACTTAGCCAAATATGGAATTGACGCTAATCAGTTAACTGAAGAAGAATACAATAAAGCGATTGCTCAACTCAAAGGAGAAATTGAAAAAGTGGTTACTGAATTCAGACAAGCCTATGCTCAAAAACAAATAGACAATGAAGGATACGTGGCTTTCTTGAAAAACTACGGCGATTATTTGATTATTGAAAAACCAACTACCGTTGACAATTTTAGTTTCATGATTGAATACCAATTTGGGTACATGTACTGGAGGTATTTGATGTGGAATTTTGTAGGTCGTCAAAACGATGTACAAGGGCGATACGACAATTTAAACGGAAACTGGATTAGTGGCATTCCGTTTATGGATAGTTTGCACTTGGGTTCTCAAGACAATTTACCGTCGGATGTATTGAATAATAAAGGTCGCAATGTGTATTTCTTTTTGCCTTTTATCTTAGGATTAATTGGACTTATGTACCACGCGAGCAAAGACCGAAAAAGTTTTTATGTGTTGCTTTCTTTATTTTTATTTACCGGAATTGCCTTAAAAATTTACTTGAACGAAAGACCTTTTGAACCTCGTGAACGCGATTATGCTCTAGTAGGATCTTTTTATGTATTTGCAATTTGGATTGGTTTTGGAGTATATTCCCTTTACGAAAGTGCCAAAAATTATTTAGCGCCAAAAATTGCTGGACCTATTTTAATTGCTGGAAGTTTATTAGCAGCTCCCGTTCTTATGGGATTCCAAAACTGGGACGATCACGACCGTTCTGACCGTTATACTGCCGTAGCAATGGCAAAATCGTACCTAAGTTCTTGCGATAAAAATGCTATCCTGTTTACCATTGGTGACAATGATACCTTCCCACTTTGGTACGCTCAGGAGATTGAAAAATTCCGTACCGATGTGAAAATTGTCAACACCAGCCTTTTTATGACCGATTGGTACATTGACCAAATGAAAATGAAAAGCTACGAATCAGACCCATTACCCATTTCATTTAAACACAATGAATATGTAGGAGATAAATTAGATTATGTCGCTCATATTCCGAAAATAGAAACACGTTGGGATGTGAAAGATTTTATCGCTTTCATCAAAAATCCAAAATCAACGGTAGAAATGCAAAATGGACAAACCATTCATTTTTATCCAACGAATAAAATCCGAATTCCTATCGACAAAAATACTATCATCAAAAACAAAGTGGTGAGTCCACAGTACAATGATTCTATTGTTTCGGCTATTGACATCGATATCAAAGGAAGTGCTGTTTATAAGAACCGATTGATGATGCTAGACTTAGTAGCTAATAATAATTGGAAAAGACCTATTTATTTTAGTGGCGGTGCTTTTGATAGCGACGACTATCTTTGGATGAAAGAATTTCTCCAACTAGAAGGAATGGTGTACAAATTAGTTCCTGTTCGAACTCCATTGGCCAAAGATGCTAGTCAAATGGATATGGGCCAAATTGACTCTGAAATCATGTACAATAAAGTAATGAAATGGGATTGGGGCAATAGCGAAAGTAACCACATTTATCACGACCCAGAAACGCGTAGAAATAGCATCACCTACCGCATGAATTTATCTCGATTAATGAATCAATTAATCAAAGAAGGTAAAAGAAAGAAAGCAAAAAATATAATTGATTTAGCGATGACCAAAATGCCTGTAGATAAATTTGACTACTATTCTTTAGTTGATTCTTTTGCAAAAGGGTATTATGAAGTAGGCGAAACAGCAAAAGCACAACAATTACTTACCCAATTAATTGGAAAATACACGGAAGACCTCAACTATTACAGTCAACTTTCCGCGATAGATCAAGTGGATATCGCTACTGAAATCATTACCGATATTGAGCGCTATAGAGGACTATTAGAAATTATGAAAGAGAGTGGAGATCTTGTTTTTTACAACCAATGCAAAAAACCGTTTAACAACTTTATCAATGTTTTTGATCGCTTTGGACGAGAGAAAGAATAAAGAATCAAATTCCTAAAAAGCAAAAAGCAGCACTATTGAAGTGCTGCTTTTTGCTTTTAATTACTTTATTTTTTTGCGAATCGCTTGTAAAGAGTCTTTAGATTTAACATCCTGTTGCTTCTCCTTTTTTAGTTTAGTTAGTTGGAGTTTGTTTTTCTTTTCTTCCGCTTTAATTAAGGCCGATGCTTTTTTCTTATCATTTTCTATGCGTTTAACCACTTCGTCAAACATGATTTTATAGTTTTTATAATCCGAAGCGTAATACACATTGTTCTGCGCTAATTGCAAACTGTCTATTTTATACTTTTTGTAAATAAATTGTTTCGGTCGGATTTGATTGGAATCTAAAACCGCTGGATTTTGGTATTTAACAGCTTCTAACAATGATAAATCATACATAATATTGACCATCTGAGATCTTTCGATAAGATGCTTTGGTTGCTTCACCAAATCTTCTTTACACCCTAAAAAGGTCAAAATCGCTAAAAATGGCAGTATTTTCTTCATCACAATTATCTATTAAATAACAATCGTTTTCCAGCACGAATGTCCTTTACTTTAAAAGCATTGTACACCAATTGCCCATTGACAAATGTATGCGTAATTCTTGATTTAAAGGTATATCCTTCAAATGGCGACCAACCGCATTTAGACAAAATATTTTCTTTTTTAACACTCCAAGGCATCCCAGCATCTACAATAACCAAATCCGCATAATACCCTTCTTTGATGAATCCGCGTTTTTCAATTTTGAAAATTTTAGCAGGATTGTGACACATCTTCTCTACAATCTTTTCAATACTTATTTTCCCTTGATGATACGCTTCAAACAAAGCCACTACTGCATGCTGAACCAACGGTCCTCCAGAAGGTGCATTCAGGTACGATTGTTGCTTTTCAGCTAACGTATGAGGCGCATGATCGGTAGCAATCACATCTATTCTATCGTCTAATAAGGCTTTCCAAAGTGCATCCCTATCGGCTGCTGTTTTTACTGCAGGATTCCATTTAATAAAGTTGCCTTTGGTAGCATAATCATCATTGGTAAACCACAAATGATGCACACAAACCTCTGCTGTAATTTTTTTGTCCTCCAATGGAATTTTATTGGTAAACAAATCCATTTCTTTAGCCGTTGATAAATGAAAAATATGCAAACGTGCTCCTGTTTTTTTGGCTAAAGCTATTGCTTTTGAAGACGAAAGATAACAGGCCTCAGCACTTCGAATCAAGTGGTGCGCCGTCACTGGAACGTCCTCTCCGTATTCTTCTTTGTATTGTGCTAAATTATTTTTAATAGTCGTTTCATCTTCACAATGCACCGCAATCAACATCGGAGTACTAGAAAAAATACGTTCCAAAGTAGCCTCATTATCCACCAACATATTTCCTGTAGATGAACCTAAGAAAATCTTTATTCCGGCTACATTTTTCGGGTTGGTTTTTAAAACTTCTTCTAAATTATCATTCGTAGCTCCCATCATAAACGAATAATTCGCAAATGATTTTCGGGAAGCAATCTCGTATTTTTCTTCTAAAATTTCTTGAGTAACGGCATTCGGAACCGTATTGGGTTGTTCTATAAAAGAAGTAATTCCTCCCGCTACAGCTGATTTTGATTCGGATTCAATATCTCCCTTGTGAGTAAGGCCTGGCTCTCTAAAATGTACTTGATCATCAATAGCTCCTGGAATTAAATAATTTCCTTCGGCATCAACAATTTTACATTCAGCAGATTTAGCACTAATCGTTTCTGCAATTTCAACAATTAAGTCGTCCTCAATTAAAACATCGCCCTCAAAAATCGTCCCTTCGTTTACTATTTTGGCATTCTTAATTAAAACCCTGTTCATCCTATCTTTTTCTTATAATGTATTGACTAATCTTTTTAATCTCAAAGCAATAACTCCAAATACCGCCTCTACGATAATGGAATTACTCATTTTTGATTGTCCTTTGGTTCTATCGGTAAAAATGATAGGTACCTCGGTTATTTTAAAATTTTTACAAAAAGTTCGGTATTTCATTTCGATTTGAAATGCATAACCTACAAATTTGATTTGATCTAAATTGATACACTCTAAAACCTGTCTTTTATAACAAACAAATCCTGCAGTAGCATCATGAATTTTCATTCCAGTAATTAAACGCACATATACCGACGCAAAGTACGATAGCAAGACGCGACTCAGTGGCCAGTTGACTACATTAACGCCCGTAACATATCGAGAACCTACTGCTAAATCAGCATCGCCAAGATGACACGCCTGATATAATTTTTCTAAGTCGTGAGGATTGTGCGAAAAATCAGCGTCCATCTCAAAAATAAAATCATACTGATGTTGCATTGCCCATTTAAACCCATGAACATAAGCCGTACCCAAACCTGATTTTTTTGCTCTTTTTTCCAAAAACAAACGCCCCGAAAACTCTGATTGAAGCGCAATTACTTTATCAGCGGTGTGATCTGGAGAGTTATCATCAATAATCAGAACGTGAAATGGTTTGTGTTGCGAAAGCACTGTTCTAATAATGCTCTCGACATTTTCAATTTCGTTATAGGTAGGGATTATAACAATGCAATCATTCATATTTTTGAGTAATTTCACCGCAAAAGTAAGCTTTTTATGCCATTTGAGTCATAATAAAATTATAATAAAAAGAATGAAATAAAAAATTAGTAATTTTGTCACATTATGACTGAATACGTACTTCATCCCCGCATAACTGAGAATACTGATTGGGCAACGCTTTTATTTTTAATGTGCTTTGCAACCATTGCAATCACCAAATCGGTATTTGAAAATCGATTCAGCGATTTTGCTAACCTACTTTTTTCGGACAAATACAACAAAGTGTATCGAGAAAGCAGCAATTTAAAAAACGGATTTACAATAGCCTTATTTTTTGTTCAGGTCGTTTCGTTGGCCTTTTTTATCCAACTCTCTTTAAACGTTTATGGATATGGCGCCAAAACAGATTGGATGCAATACATTCAAATTACCAATTTTTTACTTTTTTTCATTTTAGCAAAAGTATTAGTAGAAAAAATAATTGCCACTTCATTTGATATTGAAGAATTTGTAGAACAATTTAACCATCAAAAAGTAACCTATCGAACGTATATTGGACTTCTTTTACTTCCAATTAACATGTTGTTTTTCTATTTTGATCATATCTCAACAGTTATTCCATCGGTAATCATCGCAATCGTAATAGTAGCTAACCTAGTTACTTACATCATTTCCATAAAAAATTATCAAAATTTAATATTCAGTAAGTTGTTTTATTTTATTTTGTATCTTTGCGCTCTCGAAATAGCCCCTTACTATTTCATGTATTATTGGTTTACAAAAGGAATTGCTTAGAAAAAGTTAAATATGAAAGTGAAAACAATTTTGGTGTCGCAACCAGAGCCTAAAGTGGAGAATTCTCCTTACTTTGAGCTGCAACAAAAACATAAGGTAAAAATTGATTTCAGACCTTTTATTCACGTAGAAGGGGTTAGTGCCAAAGAAATTAGATTACAAAAAATTGACCTAAATAATTACAGCGCAATTATTTTAACAAGTAAAAACGCCGTAGATCATTTTTTTAGAGTGGCCGAAGAAATGCGCTATAAAGTTCCTGAAGGATTAAAATACTTTTGCCAATCAGAAGCCATTGCATTTTACTTGCAAAAATATGTGGTGTATAGAAAACGTAAAATATACGTAGGCCCAAAAGATTTTGCTGATTTATCACCTTTGATTAAAAAATACAAAGACGAAAAATTCTTGTTACCTGCTTCAGACCAACTGAATGCTGATATTCCTGTTACTTTAGACGGCTTAAAAGTAGATTGGACTCCCGCTACTTTTTACAAAACAGTGATGAGCGACTTGTCTGATTTAGCTGATGTATATTATGACGTATTGGCTTTCTTTAGCCCAACCGGAATCAAATCATTATTCAAGAACTTCCCTGATTTCAAACAAAACGATACGCGTATCGCCGTTTTCGGAAGCACTACTCAAAAAGAGGCATTGGATCACGGATTACGAATCGACATTATGGCGCCAACTCCTGGAACACCATCTATGACAATGGCTTTAGAAAAATACATTGCCGAAGCCAATAAAGGAAAATAAGATTTCTTACACAATACGCAAAACCATCCTTTCGGATGGTTTTTTTATAGGTCAAAACAAATAAAATAATAAAATTCGTTTTATTTTTCTACTTTTGATTTCCAATTCCAACTAAAATTCGATTTTTAGTTACAATTAACAATCTATGAAAATCAATTCCCTACAAGTAGAAATAGACGGTATCGACAAAGAAATTTTGCGCGATTTAATGGAAGATGCGCGAAAACCCATTCTTCAAATCGCTAACAAAATTGGAATCTCAGGAGCTGCCATTCACCAACGCTTACGAAAATTAGAACAATCTGGTGTAATTTCAGGCTCCAAGTTTACCGTAAATCACAAAGTATTAGGTTACAATACGATGGCTTTTGTCGGAATCTATTTGGACAAGGCCGCTCGAAATTCAGAAGCCGTACGCGACTTAAAGAAAATTCCAGAAGTGCTGGAATGCCATT
>JACCDW010997726.1_pt1 | contig 21758 bp, 18 predicted proteins | sample 7449781 | NCBI WGS metagenome assembly JACCDW01 (sample SAMN15323449, study PRJNA562643) | freshwater metagenome | isolation source: river surface water | place: USA:Blue River Watershed | collected 2017-08-18
GTAAAGTGGTACAAAGCCTGCATGAAGCAAATGAGTGGTAACTGTGCGGAGTGTGGAAAGCCGACCAACACGAAAGTCTATGAGTTGGCCATTCATTCTATTTGCCACCTTTTAGCAAAGCGAAAGACTGTAGCACCGAGCGTAGCGTGTCACCCCCTTAATTGGATGGAGCTTTGTCCTGATTGCCACTACAAATTTGATAATAGTGCGTGGGAAGACATAGCAAAGTGGGGTTGTTGGCCAGAAATCAGGGAACGTCTTGTCTTTGTTTACGAAGACCTTGCGCAGGATGAGCGCCGTCACTTCCCCGACATAGTATTAAAATATATTGAAGAAAATGAACCTTTTTAAATTAACTTTAACTAACACATAAAAAACAAATGGAAAACCTAGTAGTAAAAAAACGAGGGCGTAAGCCTTTAGAAAAAGGACAAAAAGTAATTATGGTATCCGTGTATCTTAAACAAGAAGAAAAGGAAGCTATTGTAGCTAAATACGGATCGGTTACTAATGCTGTCCGGGAAGAAGTGCTACAAAAATTAGAAACTCCTAAACTAGCCAATTTGTGATACGTAAAAAAACTGTCTGGGTAAACGGGTGCTTTGATATACTGCACCCCGGCCACTTCGAACTTCTGCGTTATGCTGCATCATTAGGCAACCTTCATGTAGGTATAGATTGTGATGATAGAGTGAGAAAACTGAAAGGCCCGGGCAGACCCATTCACGATGAAACCTTTAGGGCGGATATGCTATCTTCCCTGACATTCGTGAAAAAAGTTTATATTTTTGAAACTGATTGGGACTTACGTTCAATAACCAAAAGATTAAAACCCGACTTTTTAGTAATTGGCGACGAGTACAAGGATAAAACAATTATAGGAGCAGAAAATGCTAAACGTATTGTATTCTTTCCGAAGTCATTACTATCTACTACCGAAATTATAAACCGTATTAAAAATGCCTAAAAGATACTTATATAGGGGAAGATACGGAAGGATAAAAAGATTTTTTAAAAACATTCAATCATTAATCTGTGAGTAAAAAACCAATTTGCACAGAGTGCTGCAAAATACCCAAAGGGTGGGGCCACGAACTTGAAATAGTAAACAATGAGCTTTATTGCGGGAAGATTCTTGTATTTAATGCTGGTTGCAAGTTTAGTATGCACTACCATATGATAAAACAAGAAACATGGTATGTAAATAAGGGAAGTTTTAGATTTACTTGGATAAATACAGAAGATGCTAGCCTTAATACTCAAGAATTAAAAATTGGGGATGTTGTTACGATTCCTATCGGTATGCCACATCAACTTTATGCTTACGAAGAAGGAGAAATTTTTGAAATATCAACCCAACACTTTGACTCAGACTCTTATCGCGTATGGAAAGGAAACTAACAACAAACACTAAAGCAAAAGATTTAAACGTCCGGGAACATATAGCTATCCAAGTATTACCAATGCTTTTAGCTACCGCCTTTGACGGAGACTCCCCAGATGATATTTGTGCAGAAGCTGTGTCTATTGCAGAAATGTTAATTGAAAAATTAAACGATGAAAATTTACGTAGATATTGACGGAACAATATGTGAAACAGAAGGAAGTAATTATGAAAAATCAAAACCACTTCCCCGTAACATAAAAAAAATAAACGCTTTGTACGAAAAGGGGCACTATATATGTTATTACACAGCAAGAGGCTCGCGTAGTGGTAAAGACTATAAGCTTTTAACGCTTCAACAACTTGAAGAGTGGGGTTGTAAGTTTAATCATTTGAAGATGCACAAACCAGATTATGATTTAATGATTTGTGATAAAACTAAAAGAATAGAAGAGATATGAACTTCTTGGTTATTGGTGAAAAATGTAAAGACGTTTTTGTGTATGGAGAAGTCACAAGACTTAGCCCTGAAGCACCTGTGCCAATTTTTAAACCATTGCGTGTGGTAGAAAACGGAGGAATGGCGCAAAACGTATACAACAACCTTTTTAATTTAATTGAAAAAAAATCAAGTCTTATTGGCCATTTTTCACATAATAGTATCAAAAAAACAAGATACGTTGACGAAAAAAGTAATCACTATTTTATTAGGGTAGATGAAAATGACGAAGCTTCTCCAATAAAAATAGAAGCGCATCTTATTAAGATTATAAACAATTCAGACTGTATTATTATTTCAGATTATGATAAAGGATTTTTATCGCTAACAGACATTTATAACATTTGCCAAAATAAAAAGAAGGGCGCTGTAATTTTTTTAGACACAAAGAAAAAATTAACTCCGGTTATTTTTGATCAAGTGGATTATATAAAATTTAACGAATCAGAATATAAAAGAAACGAAGCTTTTGCGGTAGAATTTGAGGACAAGGTTATCTTAACTAGAGGAGGAAATGGGGCCTATCATAACGGTCAAGACTTCCCTAGTGAAAAGAAAGTAACCATTGATGTATCAGGAGCAGGAGACACTTTTTTAGCAGCATTAGCGTTTTATTTCATGACTTCCCGAGACATAAAAAAAGCTATCCAAGAAGCAAATAAAGCAGCCTGTAAAGTAGTATCACAAAGAGGGGTTTCGGTTATCTAAAAAATAAATTTGGAAGTTGGGGAAGTCCTGACGTATATTCGTGTCGCTTAATCGAATTTCATGAATCTTTTAAAAATTATATTCAAAATACTGGCTCGTCCCGTGACGTTTCCTTCTCTTCCATGAGATTCGGATTAAGCAGCGTCATTGGCGAGCCAAACTAATTTTTATGTAAATGGGAAGAAGAAAAGGATTATCCCTTAAAACAAGATTTGAGGTCTTTAAAAGAGACCAGTTTACTTGTGGGTATTGCGGACAAAGACCGCCTAATATCATTTTAGAAGTAGACCATATTGTGCCTGTTTCTAATAAAGGGACTAATGATTTTGATAATCTTATAACATCTTGCTTTGATTGTAATAGAGGTAAGTCTTTTCATTCTATTGAAATTAAAAAAGAACCAAGAGTTATTTCATTAAAAGAGCAAGAGTTGCAATATCAAGAATATCAAGATTTTTTGCTTGAAATAGACAAAAGATTAAATAAAGAAGTTGAAATATTAAACAATACCTTTAATAGTTTTTTCCCAGAAAAGGTCTTTAATGATAGATTTAAGGCTTCGGTTAAAAGATTTTTAAGAGAATTAGGATTAGATAAAACTAAACAAGCATTAGAGAAAGCCGCATCTTTAATGCCAACATCAAGCGATACGTTGAATTATTTTTGCGGAATTTGTTGGAAAGAAATAAGAAAAAAATAATGGCAAAAGATCCTGCTTTTTTATTTTACCCCAATGATTGGCTTGGCGGTACATTAGGTATGACTTTAGAAGAAAAAGGGGCATATATAGAACTACTAATGCTTCAATTTAACCGTGGTCATATGACCAAAGATATGATAGCTCATGTGTTAGGTCAAGAAAGTGGTCGAATTTTTGGTCAAATTCAAAATAAATTTCAAATAGATGAAAATGGTAGGTACTTTAATGTTCGACTTGAGGAGGAGCAAATTAAACGTAAGTCATTCGTTGCCAGTAGGAAAAACAACAAAGAAGGCAAAAACCAATATACAAAAAAAGAAGGTCATATGAGAGGTCAAATGACCTCACATATGGAAAATGAAAATGAAAATAGAAATACAAATGAATATAGAGATAGGGTAAGGGGGTATGGGGGAAAGGGAAAGAGGGCTGCTTCGTTTGTTGATTTAGAAAAAAACCGAGCCTACTTTACGGAAGATGGAACCGTGTTTCAGGAGCTTGGTTTAGAACAGAGACAACTTCTGGAAAAAAAGGAATTGAAGTATTACGAAATTTTTGAAGGCGAAATTTTTTAAAAACTGAAAATGTACTACGACCAACTTACAAAACTTGGGATTAGGCTTCGGAAAAGAAGCGGACAAGAAAAAACAACTTGCCCACAATGCTCTGCTGGACGAAAAAAGAAAACTGATCCTTGCCTTTCGGTAAACATTTCACAAGGAGATTACAACTGCCACAACTGCGGATGGATGGGCAATGTGAGAACTTTTGTTCGTACAGATGCTGTGAAAAAGTTTTCTAAACCAAGTCCTGAAATACTCAAGAATATCGAGCTAAATGACAAGGTTAAAAATTATTTTTCAGGTCGGGGAATAAGCGAGTCTACATTGAAAAAATTTTTTATCCACGGCAAGGAGGAATGGATGCCGCAGAGCCAACAGAAAGAGCGTTGCATCGTCTTCCCATACATACGAGACAACGAAATTGTAAACGCAAAATACCGTGACGGCAAAAAGGGTTTCAAGCTAGTGAAGGACGCTGAATTGATTTTTTTTGGGATGCAAACTCTTCAAGGCCGCAGATGCGCAATCGTTGTGGAAGGTGAAATTGACGCTCTTTCAGCTTACGAGGCTGGATTCGGACAAGACTACGAGCCGGCCTGTAACGAGGATGGGGAAGTTGTGGAACACGAACTTGGAAGATTTGCGGTCCTTTCGGTTCCAAACGGAGCTAGTAAGGGTAACCAGCGTTTGGAGTATCTTGACAACTGCGCTGAATACTTGGAAATGGTTGAAGAATTTATCATCGCAACCGACAACGATGCTCCGGGTCAAGCTTTACGGGACGAATTAATCCGCCGTTTAGGCGTAGAAAAATGCCGAACTGTTAGATGGGAGATTCTAAAATCGCACCAGACGCACGGAAACGGCCAAAATTTCGCACCAAAAGATTTTAACGAGGTGTTGGTCCATTTTGGAAAAGACGCCCTTAAATCGCTTGTATTGAGTTCGCAGGAAGTTCCGGTGGATGGGATATTTTACGTGGAAGATATTTTTTCAACGATGTTGGAAAACTTTGAAAGGGGCGTTCAGATTGCTCCTCCAACAAGAATTGACGTTCTTGATGAATATTTTAGATGGAAAAAGGGTGACATAAATCTATGCACGGGCTATGCTAATGCAGGTAAGTCAACTTTTATGCTTCAGCTGATGCTTATTAAGAGTATTTGGGATGGCTGGAAATGGGCTGTATTTAGTCCAGAAAATTTCCCTGCTTACGATTTTTATGATGATTTAGTCGAAATGTATGTTGGCAAGTGGAAAACAGATATGAAAAAAGAAGAATACATAGAGGCTTGCGAATTTATCGGGCAACATATATTTTTCGTTTATCCAGAAAACGAACATGATATAGAATCTGTGCATGAAAAGTTTAGACATTTAATTCTTAAAAAGGGGCTAGATGGCGTAATGATAGACCCATTTAATCAGCTTGACTCAATGCAGAAGGCTTATCAGAGAGAGGATCAGTACTTGTCAAGTATACTAAAAGATATAAAGAGGTTTGCTCTGTTAAATGGCATTTGTTACAACATAATAGCCCATCCTAAAAGTCCAAGTTATAAAGAGGACAGGTCGTTACCTGTAGCTGATATGTACGACTTAGCTGGCGGTGCAATGTGGGGTAATAAAATTGACAACATACTTTCTTACTACAGGCCAAGATTTCACGAAGACAAAAATAGTAAAGAGGTTGAGATTTGGATTCAGAAGATTAAAAGAAAAAGAACAGGTGGACAACTTGGTCATTGTGATTTAGTTTTGGATTGGAAAACTAAAAGATTTTGTCACCCTGTTACAGGTCAAGATTATTGCGACTTGAAAAGGGCAAAAGTAGCCACATCTTCCCACAACCCAGATAACATAACACAACCTGAAATATCAAAGACGTGGATGCCTTATAAGGACGATAGTACAGAGGCTCCGTTTTAATATTGAGGGAAGATATGACAATCAAAAAAATACTAACCCCATGATAATTCACAAAAACACACACGCACCGCTGCGACTTCCCCGGCTACTCATTAAACCCAAGCTATTAGCTTATCGAGTAGGCTTTACAGAATCTTGTAGATATGACCTAGGCATTAGAGACCAAGGTGATATTAATAAACTATTTGGAGTGGGATATTTTCCCTCGCACCATGATAACTCAGTTAGAGTAGGATGGAACTATGATGTAGTATCAGGTAAGATAAACATATTTGCTTATTGGTATGTTGAGGGAATATGTAACTGGCATTATTTAAGAAGTGTAGAGATAGGATTGCCTTATTATTTTAAAATGTTTATTGACGGAGATAATCATCGCTTTGATATTGCTGGAAGAATTTATAACATTAGCGTAAACAGTACTCCATTAGCCTATTTATTAAGACCGTACTTTGGTGGAAATAAAAAAGCTCCACACGATATTATAATTGATCTTCAAAAGATATGAAATGACAGCAAAAGAGAAAGCGAAAGAATTAGTTGATAAATTTTACATATTTAATTACATAGGTAACAAGCGCGCAATTAAATGTGCATTGATAGCAGTAGATGAAATACTAAATGTAACAGTTGGTCTTACTGATTTTACAGATGATTATGACTATTGGAAAGAAGTAAAAAAAGAAATAGAAAACTATGGCAATAGTTAGAAACATACAGAATAATAATTTATATCGCTATCTTGGAGATAATAAGTATCGTAATTTACTAACTGGGGCGGAAGGAGAAATTAGCGAAGAGATGGCTAGAAAGATATTTAAGATAAACCTTGAAATGACTCAACTGTGCGAGGAGTTCCCTCTTATAGAAGAAGCAATATCAAGATTACAATTACGAATGGACAAACCTTTAAACGACGCTGGCTCTCGTTAACCAGTTATTTTATGTCAGGATTAGTTAGAAGGGGCGAAGGTGTTACCTATTTAAACATTAAGGAGGGTAAACTTGCCACAAAAAGAAATGGTGTAGTGGAAATCTATGATGGTGTAGAGGGAACTATTACCAAGGTTGATTTTGTTACGGACGAGTACGAAGGAAGAAAGTACGAGAAGCTGAGTCTTTACATCAAGAACGGAGAGGAAACCTATATTCTCCAGATGAATGTAGACAGCGGTTACTTCAGAAACTTCTGCAACGCCTTAAAAAGCGGGAAGCCAAAGGAAATAATGTACATTCAACCTTCTTACAAAAAGGACGAAAACGGAAAGACTTCTGCTGGATGCTTTATCTCACAAGGGGGTAAATATCTGAAACACGCCCATACAAAGGATAATATGGGAGATCTTCCCCCGCTAGAAAAAACTGTATTCAAAGGGGAAACAAAGTATGATAACAGCAAGCAGATAGCTTACTGGAAAAATTGGCTAACGAGTGTGTTTGGGGAAGTGGAGCAGCAGCCAAGCACCGAAGAAGACGATAGCGGGCTTCCTTTCTAATGAAGGGGTCAATATCGCTACTTGACTTTGATGGCACTCTTATCTACTTTGCTCAATATGACGACCTGCACAAGCGGAAGTTAATCATTCAGCGTTGGCGAAGTATGGTAGGTAAAAAAATGGACAGGATGATGCTGCAAATCGCTCCAGACTACACGCCATCAGACAAAAAGCCGAGGAATTAACCTCGGCTTTTCTTTTGCCACTTCTTCCCGAAACACTACCAAAACCCATTAATTAATAGTTTAAGGGAAGCGGCTGCGACTAGGGAGGGATTCGAACCCTCAATACTCAGGACTGAGCCTGCTGCTAAAATCACACCAGTAGTATTTAATGCAGTTTATCTAATGTGATACGTCTACCATTCCGCCACCTAGTCATTCCATTACTAGAATGTAGTGGGAAGTCTTACCTCCCGATTTATAGCAATACTTAACCCCCGGAAGGGTTTTGTTGTTTTTAAGCCTTTTAATAATCGCCTGCCTTGTTAAACCATGTAGTTTGGCATAGTTTGTTACAGATATAACCTTACCACCTTTTATCATAAAGTTTACAATTGACAACAAAGATAGGTATTTGGTTGCAAATTGACAACCTAGGTGCATGAAATTTGCGTAAAGTTTCATGCAGTTTTGAGCTGATTATTGTTCGTAATCGGCTCATAATGAGTCTTAAAGGGTGCACGGGAAGACGTGGCGGTGTCCTTATAAGCCTCATTACATCTTCCCCTCCCCCCACACACCCAAACAGATAGAGAGAGAATAAAACAACCCCCTGCCAGAACTTCCCCCGACACACACACAACACACATAAGACACAACACCAAGGGATCAAGCCAAGACCGCCACCCCTAGCCCCCCGCCTCTGCTATCAGCGTCAGGACTTCCCGCCACAATCAGACAAACAAACACAAGGCAAATAAACCGCAAGGGATAGGGACAGCCCCACCGCGCACTGCAACCGGTAGAACTTCCCGCAACATTCAGGCAAACCAAAATTTTAGGGGTACGGGGTAAGAATAAACCGCAACCCCAAACAAACCGCCCCCGCGATTTTCGCGGGGGAGTCCTACAAGCCTATGCCCGCGACAAAAAACCCAGCCCTAAGAATAGGGCCGGGGAAACAAACAAAGAAAAACACTGCATATCAAAGGTACAATTCACTACCCCAAGACTTCCCCAAACTTTTTATAAAATAAATTTGGAAACAGATATTAATTACCCTTACCTTTGAGTGCTAAGCAATCGTTATAACCACCCGCCTGTATTTCTATACTGGGCGGCTCTTTTTAAAAAACAAACAATGACACAAGCAACTAAAGACCTTCTTAAGGAGGCAGAACCTTTATTCGCTAGACTACTTGAGTTCGAGGCAACCCCGCAATCATTACCCGATGTACTGGCAATGCTTGATAATATGGAGCCTCCGGCCTCTTGGATACTAGAACTTCCCTCACAAATCAAAGAAGGCACTTATAAAACCCTTCCGCTAGACCTAATGGAGGCTGCTGCAAGGCGTATATTTGGCCAAGAATCGGGTATTGTCCGCCTAGACACACCAATCCTCACCCAAGATAGAAACGGCAAATTTGCGGCTACTGTGAGCCTTGCGTACAAGGTTACTGGCGACTTTGGAGCGCATTACTTGACCGGAATCGCTACTGTGACTTCCCCGAACATACAAGGACTAGAACTAGCAACCCCAAAGGCAGAGTCAATGGCTGTAAAAAATGCCCTAAAAAAGCTAGGAGGACTCTTCGGAAAGTACCTAAACAAGGTAGAGGATCAAGAAATAACCGAAGCACCACAAGTCAACCTTGAGGAAAAGATGGAATCACTTCCCGAAACCATAAAGAAGGTAGAAACACTCGAAGAACTGAAAAGCTTCAAGAAATTAGTGTACTCCAAGAGTATTTCTCATGAAATTCAGGCAATCTACGAGGAAAAACTACGTCAGCTTAAGGGAAAATAACTAAATAAACAAATAATACCACACTTATTTTTAAAAAAAACATTATGAATTGGGACAACACACTTATTAGATGCTCTTGCCTTGGTAAAATTATGACACCATCGAAGGGTTCCGTCATCACCGACAAGCAACTTGAGGAGCTAGACCGACTATCAGAACTTCCCAAGCGTACAGAAAAACAAGAAGACACCTACCGGAAGCTATTAGCCAAGAAAAACGCACCACCGGAGCTATCCGACACCGCAAAAAGCTACTTAAGAGAGGTATACATCTACGAAAAGTACGGTAAAGACACTATTGGAGGCTCCGAAAGGTCAAAATATACCATAAAAGGCAATTCGGTAGAAGGAAATTCAATAAAACTGCTCAACAGACTCGACTCTTCCCTCTACACAAAGAATGAAGACTACCTACAAAACGAATTTATCAAGGGAACGCCAGATATTGTCGTCAAGGAAGACGGAGTTGCTAAGAAAATCATCGACATCAAGTCGTCTTGGGACTTGGCTTCACTACTTTCCCATGTCGGATCTTCCCTCGACACCAACTACTACTATCAAGTAATGGGATATATGGCCCTAACCGGAGCAACAGAAGCCGAAGTATGCTACTGCCTAGTCTCAATGCCCGATGAAATCATCAACTCCGAAAAGAAACGCATCTTCTACCTCTTAAACCCCGCAACAGAAGATAACGCAGAATACAAAAAGGCAATCCAAAAGTTAGAAGATAACATGACATTTGACGAAATTTCTGAATATGAACGAGTAGTACGTTTTCCCGTACAAAGAGACGAAGCTGTCATCAATTCTATCTACGAAAGAGTTCGTAGTTGTAGAGCGTGGCTTGCCGAATTTGATGAAATGCACACCGGACTCAACAGAAAATAGGATATTTGCATAACCAGAACTTCCCGGAACATACATGAAATCTCCAAAGAAGGTAGTGTTAAATATCACTCCTCTCACGAATGTCAGAACAACTCAGAACGATAGGGTGTTCTTCCGGATACCCAGAAACAAGCTCCGCCCTGCCGGATTGAAGCGGTTGCTCCGTATAGAGAAGTACAATAATTACAAGGTCGAGCTGTTAACAGAAGCCAAGAAAAAACGCTTTGAAATACCACCAGCGGGCTTATCGGTTACATTCTTTATTCCTTGCCCTAGATCGTGGACGGATAAAAAGAAACGAGAGCATCATGGTCGTTTGCACCAGTCTCGGCCAGACGTTGACAACCTTGGAAAAGGATTTTTTGACGCCTTGATTGCCGAAGATAAGTACATTGCCAACATCACGTTCACCAAAAGATGGGTCGACTTTCCGGAAGGTTGGATTGAGTGTCAGATATTCCCCTTCGATGAAAAAGCTCCCATAGACGTTCCCCTCAAAGATTAGAAAAATGTGTTACGTAACATATCTGTAACATACTTTGTTCTACTTAACATAATATAAATTATAGGAATTTTGCCTTTTTACTACGAATAGTTTAGTAATAAGATTGATTTCCAATACGTTACGCAAGAAAGGTTGTGCAAGAGTACCGTTTGTGAGTATATATACTGATTGCCAATAGTATTACGATTTCTTTCGTATTTATAACTAATTGATTATCAACCCATTATAAAAACATGTTTTTATAATGGGTTGATAATCAATTAGTTATAAATACGAAAGAAATCGTAATACTATTGGCAATCAGTATATATACTCACAAACGGTACTCTTGCACAACCTTTCTTGCGTAACGTATTGGAAATCAATCTTATTACTAAACTATTCGTAGTAAAAAGGCAAAATTCCTATAATTTATATTATGTTAAGTAGAACAAAGTATGTTACAGATATGTTACGTAACACATTTTTCTAATCTTTGAGGGGAACGTCTATGGGAGCTTTTTCATCGAAGGGGAATATCTGACACTCAATCCAACCTTCCGGAAAGTCGACCCATCTTTTGGTGAACGTGATGTTGGCAATGTACTTATCTTCGGCAATCAAGGCGTCAAAAAATCCTTTTCCAAGGTTGTCAACGTCTGGCCGAGACTGGTGCAAACGACCATGATGCTCTCGTTTCTTTTTATCCGTCCACGATCTAGGGCAAGGAATAAAGAATGTAACCGATAAGCCCGCTGGTGGTATTTCAAAGCGTTTTTTCTTGGCTTCTGTTAACAGCTCGACCTTGTAATTATTGTACTTCTCTATACGGAGCAACCGCTTCAATCCGGCAGGGCGGAGCTTGTTTCTGGGTATCCGGAAGAACACCCTATCGTTCTGAGTTGTTCTGACATTCGTGAGAGGAGTGATATTTAACACTACCTTCTTTGGAGATTTCATGTATGTTCCGGGAAGTTCTGGTTATGCAAATATCCTATTTTCTGTTGAGTCCGGTGTGCATTTCATCAAATTCGGCAAGCCACGCTCTACAACTACGAACTCTTTCGTAGATAGAATTGATGACAGCTTCGTCTCTTTGTACGGGAAAACGTACTACTCGTTCATATTCAGAAATTTCGTCAAATGTCATGTTATCTTCTAACTTTTGGATTGCCTTTTTGTATTCTGCGTTATCTTCTGTTGCGGGGTTTAAGAGGTAGAAGATGCGTTTCTTTTCGGAGTTGATGATTTCATCGGGCATTGAGACTAGGCAGTAGCATACTTCGGCTTCTGTTGCTCCGGTTAGGGCCATATATCCCATTACTTGATAGTAGTAGTTGGTGTCGAGGGAAGATCCGACATGGGAAAGTAGTGAAGCCAAGTCCCAAGACGACTTGATGTCGATGATTTTCTTAGCAACTCCGTCTTCCTTGACGACAATATCTGGCGTTCCCTTGATAAATTCGTTTTGTAGGTAGTCTTCATTCTTTGTGTAGAGGGAAGAGTCGAGTCTGTTGAGCAGTTTTATTGAATTTCCTTCTACCGAATTGCCTTTTATGGTATATTTTGACCTTTCGGAGCCTCCAATAGTGTCTTTACCGTACTTTTCGTAGATGTATACCTCTCTTAAGTAGCTTTTTGCGGTGTCGGATAGCTCCGGTGGTGCGTTTTTCTTGGCTAATAGCTTCCGGTAGGTGTCTTCTTGTTTTTCTGTACGCTTGGGAAGTTCTGATAGTCGGTCTAGCTCCTCAAGTTGCTTGTCGGTGATGACGGAACCCTTCGATGGTGTCATAATTTTACCAAGGCAAGAGCATCTAATAAGTGTGTTGTCCCAATTCATAATGTTTTTTTTAAAAATAAGTGTGGTATTATTTGTTTATTTAGTTATTTTCCCTTAAGCTGACGTAGTTTTTCCTCGTAGATTGCCTGAATTTCATGAGAAATACTCTTGGAGTACACTAATTTCTTGAAGCTTTTCAGTTCTTCGAGTGTTTCTACCTTCTTTATGGTTTCGGGAAGTGATTCCATCTTTTCCTCAAGGTTGACTTGTGGTGCTTCGGTTATTTCTTGATCCTCTACCTTGTTTAGGTACTTTCCGAAGAGTCCTCCTAGCTTTTTTAGGGCATTTTTTACAGCCATTGACTCTGCCTTTGGGGTTGCTAGTTCTAGTCCTTGTATGTTCGGGGAAGTCACAGTAGCGATTCCGGTCAAGTAATGCGCTCCAAAGTCGCCAGTAACCTTGTACGCAAGGCTCACAGTAGCCGCAAATTTGCCGTTTCTATCTTGGGTGAGGATTGGTGTGTCTAGGCGGACAATACCCGATTCTTGGCCAAATATACGCCTTGCAGCAGCCTCCATTAGGTCTAGCGGAAGGGTTTTATAAGTGCCTTCTTTGATTTGTGAGGGAAGTTCTAGTATCCAAGAGGCCGGAGGCTCCATATTATCAAGCATTGCCAGTACATCGGGTAATGATTGCGGGGTTGCCTCGAACTCAAGTAGTCTAGCGAATAAAGGTTCTGCCTCCTTAAGAAGGTCTTTAGTTGCTTGTGTCATTGTTTGTTTTTTAAAAAGAGCCGCCCAGTATAGAAATACAGGCGGGTGGTTATAACGATTGCTTAGCACTCAAAGGTAAGGGTAATTAATATCTGTTTCCAAATTTATTTTATAAAAAGTTTGGGGAAGTCTTGGGGTAGTGAATTGTACCTTTGATATGCAGTGTTTTTCTTTGTTTGTTTCCCCGGCCCTATTCTTAGGGCTGGGTTTTTTGTCGCGGGCATAGGCTTGTAGGACTCCCCCGCGAAAATCGCGGGGGCGGTTTGTTTGGGGTTGCGGTTTATTCTTACCCCGTACCCCTAAAATTTTGGTTTGCCTGAATGTTGCGGGAAGTTCTACCGGTTGCAGTGCGCGGTGGGGCTGTCCCTATCCCTTGCGGTTTATTTGCCTTGTGTTTGTTTGTCTGATTGTGGCGGGAAGTCCTGACGCTGATAGCAGAGGCGGGGGGCTAGGGGTGGCGGTCTTGGCTTGATCCCTTGGTGTTGTGTCTTATGTGTGTTGTGTGTGTGTCGGGGGAAGTTCTGGCAGGGGGTTGTTTTATTCTCTCTCTATCTGTTTGGGTGTGTGGGGGGAGGGGAAGATGTAATGAGGCTTATAAGGACACCGCCACGTCTTCCCGTGCACCCTTTAAGACTCATTATGAGCCGATTACGAACAATAATCAGCTCAAAACTGCATGAAACTTTACGCAAATTTCATGCACCTAGGTTGTCAATTTGCAACCAAATACCTATCTTTGTTGTCAATTGTAAACTTTATGATAAAAGGTGGTAAGGTTATATCTGTAACAAACTATGCCAAACTACATGGTTTAACAAGGCAGGCGATTATTAAAAGGCTTAAAAACAACAAAACCCTTCCGGGGGTTAAGTATTGCTATAAATCGGGAGGTAAGACTTCCCACTACATTCTAGTAATGGAATGACTAGGTGGCGGAATGGTAGACGTATCACATTAGATAAACTGCATTAAATACTACTGGTGTGATTTTAGCAGCAGGCTCAGTCCTGAGTATTGAGGGTTCGAATCCCTCCCTAGTCGCAGCCGCTTCCCTTAAACTATTAATTAATGGGTTTTGGTAGTGTTTCGGGAAGAAGTGGCAAAAGAAAAGCCGAGGTTAATTCCTCGGCTTTTTGTCTGATGGCGTGTAGTCTGGAGCGATTTGCAGCATCATCCTGTCCATTTTTTTACCTACCATACTTCGCCAACGCTGAATGATTAACTTCCGCTTGTGCAGGTCGTCATATTGAGCAAAGTAGATAAGAGTGCCATCAAAGTCAAGTAGCGATATTGACCCCTTCATTAGAAAGGAAGCCCGCTATCGTCTTCTTCGGTGCTTGGCTGCTGCTCCACTTCCCCAAACACACTCGTTAGCCAATTTTTCCAGTAAGCTATCTGCTTGCTGTTATCATACTTTGTTTCCCCTTTGAATACAGTTTTTTCTAGCGGGGGAAGATCTCCCATATTATCCTTTGTATGGGCGTGTTTCAGATATTTACCCCCTTGTGAGATAAAGCATCCAGCAGAAGTCTTTCCGTTTTCGTCCTTTTTGTAAGAAGGTTGAATGTACATTATTTCCTTTGGCTTCCCGCTTTTTAAGGCGTTGCAGAAGTTTCTGAAGTAACCGCTGTCTACATTCATCTGGAGAATATAGGTTTCCTCTCCGTTCTTGATGTAAAGACTCAGCTTCTCGTACTTTCTTCCTTCGTACTCGTCCGTAACAAAATCAACCTTGGTAATAGTTCCCTCTACACCATCATAGATTTCCACTACACCATTTCTTTTTGTGGCAAGTTTACCCTCCTTAATGTTTAAATAGGTAACACCTTCGCCCCTTCTAACTAATCCTGACATAAAATAACTGGTTAACGAGAGCCAGCGTCGTTTAAAGGTTTGTCCATTCGTAATTGTAATCTTGATATTGCTTCTTCTATAAGAGGGAACTCCTCGCACAGTTGAGTCATTTCAAGGTTTATCTTAAATATCTTTCTAGCCATCTCTTCGCTAATTTCTCCTTCCGCCCCAGTTAGTAAATTACGATACTTATTATCTCCAAGATAGCGATATAAATTATTATTCTGTATGTTTCTAACTATTGCCATAGTTTTCTATTTCTTTTTTTACTTCTTTCCAATAGTCATAATCATCTGTAAAATCAGTAAGACCAACTGTTACATTTAGTATTTCATCTACTGCTATCAATGCACATTTAATTGCGCGCTTGTTACCTATGTAATTAAATATGTAAAATTTATCAACTAATTCTTTCGCTTTCTCTTTTGCTGTCATTTCATATCTTTTGAAGATCAATTATAATATCGTGTGGAGCTTTTTTATTTCCACCAAAGTACGGTCTTAATAAATAGGCTAATGGAGTACTGTTTACGCTAATGTTATAAATTCTTCCAGCAATATCAAAGCGATGATTATCTCCGTCAATAAACATTTTAAAATAATAAGGCAATCCTATCTCTACACTTCTTAAATAATGCCAGTTACATATTCCCTCAACATACCAATAAGCAAATATGTTTATCTTACCTGATACTACATCATAGTTCCATCCTACTCTAACTGAGTTATCATGGTGCGAGGGAAAATATCCCACTCCAAATAGTTTATTAATATCACCTTGGTCTCTAATGCCTAGGTCATATCTACAAGATTCTGTAAAGCCTACTCGATAAGCTAATAGCTTGGGTTTAATGAGTAGCCGGGGAAGTCGCAGCGGTGCGTGTGTGTTTTTGTGAATTATCATGGGGTTAGTATTTTTTTGATTGTCATATCTTCCCTCAATATTAAAACGGAGCCTCTGTACTATCGTCCTTATAAGGCATCCACGTCTTTGATATTTCAGGTTGTGTTATGTTATCTGGGTTGTGGGAAGATGTGGCTACTTTTGCCCTTTTCAAGTCGCAATAATCTTGACCTGTAACAGGGTGACAAAATCTTTTAGTTTTCCAATCCAAAACTAAATCACAATGACCAAGTTGTCCACCTGTTCTTTTTCTTTTAATCTTCTGAATCCAAATCTCAACCTCTTTACTATTTTTGTCTTCGTGAAATCTTGGCCTGTAGTAAGAAAGTATGTTGTCAATTTTATTACCCCACATTGCACCGCCAGCTAAGTCGTACATATCAGCTACAGGTAACGACCTGTCCTCTTTATAACTTGGACTTTTAGGATGGGCTATTATGTTGTAACAAATGCCATTTAACAGAGCAAACCTCTTTATATCTTTTAGTATACTTGACAAGTACTGATCCTCTCTCTGATAAGCCTTCTGCATTGAGTCAAGCTGATTAAATGGGTCTATCATTACGCCATCTAGCCCCTTTTTAAGAATTAAATGTCTAAACTTTTCATGCACAGATTCTATATCATGTTCGTTTTCTGGATAAACGAAAAATATATGTTGCCCGATAAATTCGCAAGCCTCTATGTATTCTTCTTTTTTCATATCTGTTTTCCACTTGCCAACATACATTTCGACTAAATCATCATAAAAATCGTAAGCAGGGAAATTTTCTGGACTAAATACAGCCCATTTCCAGCCATCCCAAATACTCTTAATAAGCATCAGCTGAAGCATAAAAGTTGACTTACCTGCATTAGCATAGCCCGTGCATAGATTTATGTCACCCTTTTTCCATCTAAAATATTCATCAAGAACGTCAATTCTTGTTGGAGGAGCAATCTGAACGCCCCTTTCAAAGTTTTCCAACATCGTTGAAAAAATATCTTCCACGTAAAATATCCCATCCACCGGAACTTCCTGCGAACTCAATACAAGCGATTTAAGGGCGTCTTTTCCAAAATGGACCAACACCTCGTTAAAATCTTTTGGTGCGAAATTTTGGCCGTTTCCGTGCGTCTGGTGCGATTTTAGAATCTCCCATCTAACAGTTCGGCATTTTTCTACGCCTAAACGGCGGATTAATTCGTCCCGTAAAGCTTGACCCGGAGCATCGTTGTCGGTTGCGATGATAAATTCTTCAACCATTTCCAAGTATTCAGCGCAGTTGTCAAGATACTCCAAACGCTGGTTACCCTTACTAGCTCCGTTTGGAACCGAAAGGACCGCAAATCTTCCAAGTTCGTGTTCCACAACTTCCCCATCCTCGTTACAGGCCGGCTCGTAGTCTTGTCCGAATCCAGCCTCGTAAGCTGAAAGAGCGTCAATTTCACCTTCCACAACGATTGCGCATCTGCGGCCTTGAAGAGTTTGCATCCCAAAAAAAATCAATTCAGCGTCCTTCACTAGCTTGAAACCCTTTTTGCCGTCACGGTATTTTGCGTTTACAATTTCGTTGTCTCGTATGTATGGGAAGACGATGCAACGCTCTTTCTGTTGGCTCTGCGGCATCCATTCCTCCTTGCCGTGGATAAAAAATTTTTTCAATGTAGACTCGCTTATTCCCCGACCTGAAAAATAATTTTTAACCTTGTCATTTAGCTCGATATTCTTGAGTATTTCAGGACTTGGTTTAGAAAACTTTTTCACAGCATCTGTACGAACAAAAGTTCTCACATTGCCCATCCATCCGCAGTTGTGGCAGTTGTAATCTCCTTGTGAAATGTTTACCGAAAGGCAAGGATCAGTTTTCTTTTTTCGTCCAGCAGAGCATTGTGGGCAAGTTGTTTTTTCTTGTCCGCTTCTTTTCCGAAGCCTAATCCCAAGTTTTGTAAGTTGGTCGTAGTACATTTTCAGTTTTTAAAAAATTTCGCCTTCAAAAATTTCGTAATACTTCAATTCCTTTTTTTCCAGAAGTTGTCTCTGTTCTAAACCAAGCTCCTGAAACACGGTTCCATCTTCCGTAAAGTAGGCTCGGTTTTTTTCTAAATCAACAAACGAAGCAGCCCTCTTTCCCTTTCCCCCATACCCCCTTACCCTATCTCTATATTCATTTGTATTTCTATTTTCATTTTCATTTTCCATATGTGAGGTCATTTGACCTCTCATATGACCTTCTTTTTTTGTATATTGGTTTTTGCCTTCTTTGTTGTTTTTCCTACTGGCAACGAATGACTTACGTTTAATTTGCTCCTCCTCAAGTCGAACATTAAAGTACCTACCATTTTCATCTATTTGAAATTTATTTTGAATTTGACCAAAAATTCGACCACTTTCTTGACCTAACACATGAGCTATCATATCTTTGGTCATATGACCACGGTTAAATTGAAGCATTAGTAGTTCTATATATGCCCCTTTTTCTTCTAAAGTCATACCTAATGTACCGCCAAGCCAATCATTGGGGTAAAATAAAAAAGCAGGATCTTTTGCCATTATTTTTTTCTTATTTCTTTCCAACAAATTCCGCAAAAATAATTCAACGTATCGCTTGATGTTGGCATTAAAGATGCGGCTTTCTCTAATGCTTGTTTAGTTTTATCTAATCCTAATTCTCTTAAAAATCTTTTAACCGAAGCCTTAAATCTATCATTAAAGACCTTTTCTGGGAAAAAACTATTAAAGGTATTGTTTAATATTTCAACTTCTTTATTTAATCTTTTGTCTATTTCAAGCAAAAAATCTTGATATTCTTGATATTGCAACTCTTGCTCTTTTAATGAAATAACTCTTGGTTCTTTTTTAATTTCAATAGAATGAAAAGACTTACCTCTATTACAATCAAAGCAAGATGTTATAAGATTATCAAAATCATTAGTCCCTTTATTAGAAACAGGCACAATATGGTCTACTTCTAAAATGATATTAGGCGGTCTTTGTCCGCAATACCCACAAGTAAACTGGTCTCTTTTAAAGACCTCAAATCTTGTTTTAAGGGATAATCCTTTTCTTCTTCCCATTTACATAAAAATTAGTTTGGCTCGCCAATGACGCTGCTTAATCCGAATCTCATGGAAGAGAAGGAAACGTCACGGGACGAGCCAGTATTTTGAATATAATTTTTAAAAGATTCATGAAATTCGATTAAGCGACACGAATATACGTCAGGACTTCCCCAACTTCCAAATTTATTTTTTAGATAACCGAAACCCCTCTTTGTGATACTACTTTACAGGCTGCTTTATTTGCTTCTTGGATAGCTTTTTTTATGTCTCGGGAAGTCATGAAATAAAACGCTAATGCTGCTAAAAAAGTGTCTCCTGCTCCTGATACATCAATGGTTACTTTCTTTTCACTAGGGAAGTCTTGACCGTTATGATAGGCCCCATTTCCTCCTCTAGTTAAGATAACCTTGTCCTCAAATTCTACCGCAAAAGCTTCGTTTCTTTTATATTCTGATTCGTTAAATTTTATATAATCCACTTGATCAAAAATAACCGGAGTTAATTTTTTCTTTGTGTCTAAAAAAATTACAGCGCCCTTCTTTTTATTTTGGCAAATGTTATAAATGTCTGTTAGCGATAAAAATCCTTTATCATAATCTGAAATAATAATACAGTCTGAATTGTTTATAATCTTAATAAGATGCGCTTCTATTTTTATTGGAGAAGCTTCGTCATTTTCATCTACCCTAATAAAATAGTGATTACTTTTTTCGTCAACGTATCTTGTTTTTTTGATACTATTATGTGAAAAATGGCCAATAAGACTTGATTTTTTTTCAATTAAATTAAAAAGGTTGTTGTATACGTTTTGCGCCATTCCTCCGTTTTCTACCACACGCAATGGTTTAAAAATTGGCACAGGTGCTTCAGGGCTAAGTCTTGTGACTTCTCCATACACAAAAACGTCTTTACATTTTTCACCAATAACCAAGAAGTTCATATCTCTTCTATTCTTTTAGTTTTATCACAAATCATTAAATCATAATCTGGTTTGTGCATCTTCAAATGATTAAACTTACAACCCCACTCTTCAAGTTGTTGAAGCGTTAAAAGCTTATAGTCTTTACCACTACGCGAGCCTCTTGCTGTGTAATAACATATATAGTGCCCCTTTTCGTACAAAGCGTTTATTTTTTTTATGTTACGGGGAAGTGGTTTTGATTTTTCATAATTACTTCCTTCTGTTTCACATATTGTTCCGTCAATATCTACGTAAATTTTCATCGTTTAATTTTTCAATTAACATTTCTGCAATAGACACAGCTTCTGCACAAATATCATCTGGGGAGTCTCCGTCAAAGGCGGTAGCTAAAAGCATTGGTAATACTTGGATAGCTATATGTTCCCGGACGTTTAAATCTTTTGCTTTAGTGTTTGTTGTTAGTTTCCTTTCCATACGCGATAAGAGTCTGAGTCAAAGTGTTGGGTTGATATTTCAAAAATTTCTCCTTCTTCGTAAGCATAAAGTTGATGTGGCATACCGATAGGAATCGTAACAACATCCCCAATTTTTAATTCTTGAGTATTAAGGCTAGCATCTTCTGTATTTATCCAAGTAAATCTAAAACTTCCCTTATTTACATACCATGTTTCTTGTTTTATCATATGGTAGTGCATACTAAACTTGCAACCAGCATTAAATACAAGAATCTTCCCGCAATAAAGCTCATTGTTTACTATTTCAAGTTCGTGGCCCCACCCTTTGGGTATTTTGCAGCACTCTGTGCAAATTGGTTTTTTACTCACAGATTAATGATTGAATGTTTTTAAAAAATCTTTTTATCCTTCCGTATCTTCCCCTATATAAGTATCTTTTAGGCATTTTTAATACGGTTTATAATTTCGGTAGTAGATAGTAATGACTTCGGAAAGAATACAATACGTTTAGCATTTTCTGCTCCTATAATTGTTTTATCCTTGTACTCGTCGCCAATTACTAAAAAGTCGGGTTTTAATCTTTTGGTTATTGAACGTAAGTCCCAATCAGTTTCAAAAATATAAACTTTTTTCACGAATGTCAGGGAAGATAGCATATCCGCCCTAAAGGTTTCATCGTGAATGGGTCTGCCCGGGCCTTTCAGTTTTCTCACTCTATCATCACAATCTATACCTACATGAAGGTTGCCTAATGATGCAGCATAACGCAGAAGTTCGAAGTGGCCGGGGTGCAGTATATCAAAGCACCCGTTTACCCAGACAGTTTTTTTACGTATCACAAATTGGCTAGTTTAGGAGTTTCTAATTTTTGTAGCACTTCTTCCCGGACAGCATTAGTAACCGATCCGTATTTAGCTACAATAGCTTCCTTTTCTTCTTGTTTAAGATACACGGATACCATAATTACTTTTTGTCCTTTTTCTAAAGGCTTACGCCCTCGTTTTTTTACTACTAGGTTTTCCATTTGTTTTTTATGTGTTAGTTAAAGTTAATTTAAAAAGGTTCATTTTCTTCAATATATTTTAATACTATGTCGGGGAAGTGACGGCGCTCATCCTGCGCAAGGTCTTCGTAAACAAAGACAAGACGTTCCCTGATTTCTGGCCAACAACCCCACTTTGCTATGTCTTCCCACGCACTATTATCAAATTTGTAGTGGCAATCAGGACAAAGCTCCATCCAATTAAGGGGGTGACACGCTACGCTCGGTGCTACAGTCTTTCGCTTTGCTAAAAGGTGGCAAATAGAATGAATGGCCAACTCATAGACTTTCGTGTTGGTCGGCTTTCCACACTCCGCACAGTTACCACTCATTTGCTTCATGCAGGCTTTGTACCACTTTAC
>JACCDW010907521.1_pt1 | contig 21744 bp, 21 predicted proteins | sample 7449781 | NCBI WGS metagenome assembly JACCDW01 (sample SAMN15323449, study PRJNA562643) | freshwater metagenome | isolation source: river surface water | place: USA:Blue River Watershed | collected 2017-08-18
ATAAAATCTATTTAGTATATATACATAAAATATAATAAATTTCATGAAAAAGACAGGAAAAATAAAAAAAATTAAAAAAAATATAACTCTGAAATTAAAAAATACAAAACTGTTTTTAAAAAGAGGTGGAAAAAAAAATCATATAATAAAATACAAAGATGGTTCTAATTACATTGGAGAAGTTAATGAAGATTATTTTCCAAATGGAATAGGTAAGATGGAATATAATAATGGTGATATTTATAATGGGAATTGGAGTCAAAATAAAAAACAAGGAAAAGGCGAAATGATATATAAAAATGGTGATAAATATAAAGGAAATTGGAAAAATGATGTAAAACATGGAGAAGGTATAATGAAATATTCAAATGGACAAATATACGATGGGATATGGTGGAATGATTTTTATGAAGATATTTTTTTTCATGAAACAATTGCATCTTTTGACATAAAAGGACAAAAGCATAAAAGAAGCTATTTTGATATTGATTGCGAAGGAGGTGATACAAATGCAAAATACAATGTAAAATTAATTTTTAAAGATGGCAGTACTTTTGAAGGTATATTATATTGTGATGAAAATCAAATAGAAGGTGATGGAATAATGAAATATTCAAATGGAAATACATATGAGGGAATTTTATCTGATAATAAAAAAAATGGCGAAGGAAAAATGACATATGCTAATGGAGATGTATATGAAGGTGACTTGGATGATGATTTGAGAAATGGCGAAGGAAAAATGACATATGCTAATGGAGATGTATATGAAGGTGACTGGGATGATGATTTGAGAAATGGCGAAGGAAAAATGATATATTCTAACGGAGATATATATGAAGGTGACTGGGAAAATGATTTAAGAAATGGTGAAGGAAATATGACGTATGCTAATGGAGATATATATGAAGGTGACTGGAAAAATGATTCAATAAATGGCGAAGGAAAAATGGAATATTCTGATGGAAACACATATATTGGAAATTGGGAAAATAATGAAAAATATGGAAATGGTGAAATGACATATGCAAATGGAGATATATATGATGGTGAGTGGAAAAATAATTTGAAAAATGGGAAAGGAATAATAGAATATAAAAATGGAAAAAAATATAATGGACGTTGGATAAATGATAAAAAAATATTGTATGAAAAACCTCTGGAACTAAAATCGGCGATATCTGCTGTTCAATTAGATGGAACATGTTGGGCTCATTCAATTAGTCGATCATTAGTTCGCTCTTTTCTTTTATTAGGATTAATAAATGGAGAAGATTCTGATAGTATGTATGTTGCATTATATTGCTACGTAATACAGTTTTCTAATAAATCATGTAATCAAGGAGATATTACTTTTATAATTTTTAATACATTCGTAGAAAAATTAAAAGAAACACCAGAGAAATTATTTGAACTAGAATATAAAGATATTAAATGTGAATTTTTGATTGGCGACTGTAAAATTAATAGTGAGTATAAAAATGAAAAAATATTGCAATGGGATGAGGTAAAACGAAATAATTTTTTAGAATTATTTAATAAAATATTACCGGCAATAAGCAGTAAAAAATATGATTATATAATAAAATATGATGGAGAAAATTTACCTACTGTAGAAATAAAATCTGCTTTAAAAAAACGGATTCAGCCTATCATAAATTATTCGTACATTAGACATTCATTTATATTACGTTCTTGGGGAAAAGAATATGAAGAGACTCAAAATAATATTTCAGAAACTAAAAACAGATTTTGTTATAAAAATACTTGGAAAAATGATAGAAATACATGTATAGATGATATAAAAGAATTATATAATATATTATATCAGGAATATATAATTATAAATATAAAATATTATTCTTCTCTTATGAATTATATAAAAACAATAGAATCAGTGGATAATGAATCAATAACTACAGAGGAATTTATAAAAAAAATAATTTCCGAAAAAATTTTTAGTAAAAAGACAAATATAAATAAAATTGTATTCTGTTGGTTAGATTTTGATTTAAATAAACTAAAAAAAATAGATCCAGAATTACAATTAAAAGTAATTGAAAGAATTCGCAAATTTTATAAAACTGTATAGTTTATTTTTGTTTTCATTTTATATATTTGAGAATTTTTGTTTTTATTCTGGTTTTTATTTTATGTATTTGAGAAGATTTTATTATTTTCCAAAAAACCCATATAATTAAAATACTTATTATCCATATCCATAATTTCGCCAAAAAATATAACACTGAAAATCCTGGTTCCGGTGTTTCGTGCAAATTTAATCCCCGAATAACTGCGTCCTTTATTTGACCAATTATGGGCGTTCTATCTTTTTCTGACCATGTTTTCTTGTTTTCAGTTTCTGGAAAAGTTTGATAGCATAATGGCTTATAAAATATATAATGGTTTTCTATTTTATTAGCGGTAATAACATCCCAATGTTTATCTTCCACTTCCATTTTTTCTAACATATGATTTATTGTTTTTTCTGAATAAACACAGCATTGCATTCCAAATAATTTGGGTGTTTTATATATTCCTGGATATCCTATAGGATACATTATTAGAGGAATTCCTCCCAAATTAAAAATCATTTCTTCTCTATCATTCCGTTTTTGTTTTATAAAATTTACAACTTTATCTATATCTGATTGATCAATATCTGGGCGAAAAATAAAATCGTCTTCTAATATCATAATTGTTTTATATCCATTTTGTTTTGCATGTGAAAAACATTGTAAAAATGCATCAGTTAAATCTTGATATGGAGCATTATCTATTAATTTTTTATTGCATTTTTTATATCCCAAATTTTTGGCAATGATTACTGTTTTTGTTGGAATTGTTCTTCGGATTTCATTATAAATATGCTCTAATCTGCCATTTTGCAATAAATGTATCACATAGGTACAATCAATTGCATCATCAAATATTCCTTTTTGTAGATTTTGTGTTTCAAATGTAAAACATTTTGAATTTTCTTGAATATCCATTTTTTTGAGTTAAAATAAAATATATTTTATGGCTATATTTTATTTTTTTTGTTATATTATCAGTATTTTTTAACTTTTACTGTTTCTGATTTAAAATCATAAGAATAAAATTTCGGGTCTATTAGTGTCGCCAAATCTTCATGTAATGGAAAAATAGTATATTTTGTTTTTAATAAATTATTATCCTGTAAAAAATGCAAATATGTTGATATACAATTATAATTATCTTCCATATAATCTTTATTTTTATGTATTTCGAAAAACTTTTTTACATCATTATTTGTAATCTTCTCAATTAGGTTTGTTTGAATTAAGAAAAATGAACCTTTTGTTTCATTAGTTACACGATATTTATAATCAGTTAATATAATTCCTGTTTTATTTCTACCTGTATATTTACATGGTGATATATGATTTGAACATTCTAAAATATAAATGTCTCCATCTGGCTCTTTCATAATTAATCCTATATGATATAAACCTGTCATAAGTATTGGAATTAAAGAAAATGGATTATCTAATGTGTAATCTGTTTCCCAGATAACTAAATCTCCTGTTTTAACTTTTTTTAATGATTCTTCATAGGAAATTGTTTTTGTTGTCATTTTTTTGTGATATTTTAATCTATAATTTAATATTAATAATGTACTCATAAAAAGCAGTATTAATCCCAAAAAGAAATTAATTTCATATATTTTGCACACCTGATATAATGCATATAAAACTAATATTATGAATCCAGCAATATATAAATACCAATTTTTAAATTTTCCGATATATTCTTTAAATGTTAATTTTCTAAGTATTGATTTTTCATATTCAAAAAGATAAACTACTATTTCTAGAAAAATAAGTTGTAATACAATATTATTTGGTTTTATTAATTCTGTTTTTAAATGAAATCTTCTCATTTTTATTTTGGAGAATTTGAGAAGATTATGAATATTATATAATATAATTACAAAAAACAGAATTCTGATTTTTGTAATTAGTGTATTATTTTTTTGTGAAATTTACAAATATGTAAAAATCTCTATATTTTTATAGATAGTGAACTGTGTTCACTACCTATAAAATTGAATACTTTTAACCTCTAATATATTCTATCGTATTACTTACCAAACAAATATAATAAATTATAAACTTATAATAAAATGGATAATAACGAGACTGAATCTATCATATTATGTACTTTACGATTTAATTTATCTAAAGATCTAACTGATGAACTGATGTATTTTTCAAAATTACATCAGTATGATGACCGTAAAACATTTAAAGAAGCTTGGATAAAATGGAAACAAACTGAGATTAATAGAACATTATTAGATCTAGAAATTTGTAGATTAAAAAATGAAGGATTTAATGGTGATACAGAAGATAAGATTTTTAAAAGTTTAAGATATTATTTTAAAAAGAAGATTGAAAAAGAAACTTTGGAGAAGATTCCTCCGAAAAAACGGAAACAATATGAATCTCTTAGTGAAGAATTTTTACAAAAGGTAAATGATCATATTTATGAGCAACTTCAATCTAATATAATTTCTAAAACTAAAACAGCAGAAAACACTATTTTAATTAGTTCAGTTTCTCAAGCAAATGCATATTATGATTTTTGTTTAAATAATAAAGGAATTATACAGAAAGAGATAGATTTATTAATTCAAAAAAATTCAGAGAAGAAATATACGTCGATTGAATTATCTAATAAATTTAAAAAAACTTACAAAAATCGATTTTTCAACATTAAGATTTCATTGCAAAATAAATAAATATTTATAATTTTAATATAAAAGTATGTTTGGTTTAAATTATATAAATATAAAAGAGAAGATTATGGAACAACAGGGATTTCCACCAGAAAATTATCAACAAATATTTGAGAAGATTGGAAAAGATTTACAATCTCCTATTTTTTTTCATGAAAATTCGCAAAAAATTGCTATAATAATTGATACTAGATTTGATTCTATTATGCAAGGAGTTATTCGTAATTTTATGTATTATATGAATCCATTAGGATGGAATTTAATGATATATGGATTAGAAAAAAATCGTGCAGAAATTCAAAAAGTATTTGAAAATGCAATCTTCAGAGAAATTCCAGAAAAATATCTTACCAAGAATGGAGAAGATTCGAAGGAAACAATTTCTATTGAAAATTACAATAAAATTATGATGAGTTTAGATTTTTGGGATTCAATTCCATACGAAAATATTTGCATTTTTCAGCGGGACTGCGTAATGTATAAAATGTTTCCTGAATATTTTTCTGATTTATATGATTATGCTGGAGCTAATTATTATACACCAATTCATACAGCTCCATATTATGGAGGAATTCAAGGTGGATTTTCCTTAAGAAAGAAAAAATGCATGATTGATTGCTTAATAAATATTACATGGGAAATTATTGCAAAATATCGAGAAGTTATTCTCAAGATATTTCCTGGTGGAAATATTTTAGGATCTCCAGATATTGAACTTAAAAATGAAGATATTTTTTTTACGTATGCATGTGAAATTTTGCGAAAAAATGTTCCTGATAAAATTCATCGCAGTTTTCTATCAATTGAAAGTGATATTAATTTAAATACATCTGTAATGCATGGATGGCCAAAATATTATTTACCATTTTCTATGGTGGATATTTTAATAAAACAATCAGATATGTTAAGTAAATATTATGAATAAAACTATCGAACTATATTATATAAATTATTATATAATATAATAAAATGGAAAATAAAGAAGAACAAATTGGAGAACATCGAGAAGATTTACAAGAAAATAACTCTAATCGAGATGAATTTTATGACAATGAATCTGATGATGATGATGATGATGATGATAATGATGAATCTTCTCTATATAGTTTACCAGAAAATGTAATTGAAATACAATTAGTGAGTCAAGGTGCGAATGGTTGTATATATAGACCAAATATCAATTGTGATACTGGAGAACCTGAAGATATTAATTATATATCAAAAATACAAACAAATACTAATAACATTCAGAATGAAATTAATATTAGCAATATAATTAAAACAATAGATAATTATAATTTTCATTTTGCACCAATTTTAAGTAATTGTAAAACAACTATTTCTAAAATTAAAGATAGTGAAATTAAAAAATGTAAATTACTTAATCCTGATAAACCTGATCAAGAAACTCCTAGTATTTTAAAAACAGGCGAACTTATATCCACAAAAATGAGATATGTTGGAAGTAATACATTGGAAACATATTTATTAAGTATTCCAAATAATAGAAAAGATCTGATTCATAAAAAAATATATTCTCTTTATATTTATTTATTATATTCAATACGTCTTCTATCTGAAAAAGATATTATTCATTTTGATTTAAAAGAAAATAATGCTATGTATGATTTAAAAAATAATTCTCCGATTATTATTGATTTTGGTAATTCTTTTGTTGCTTCAAATATTAAAACATATGAACAGAGAAGAGAGTATTTTTATACTCCGGAATTTTATTTATATTGGACAATAGAAGTACATTTTTTAAATTATATTGCCGTTAATAAATTATATGATGCAATTATTCAAGAAAATGATATTCAAACAAGAATTGACTTTTTTTTCAATGGATTAGAGAAGATTCAAAATCAATATAAATTGTATATTTCTAAAAAGGAATTGCAAGATTTTAAAATTAAAAATGTTGATTATTTTAAATCTTATATTGGACAGCAATGGGAAAAAATGTACACGGATTTTTTAGTTCCTGAAATATATAAAACCTGGGATTTATATGCTATTTCTATTACTTTTTTATCTCTTACAACTGAAGTTTTAAAAGAAAGAACTCCTGTTAATACTATTAGCGTAACTTCTCAAAAATCAAATTCTAGATCTTTTTCAAATGGAAAAACTGAGAAGATTACAGAATCTTCTCAAATTCCTAGTCAAAAAAGTTCAGATAAAACATCGGAAAATAAAAATGAAGGTTTTATTTCTAGTATAACTAATTTTTTTACTCCAAAAGAAGAAGATTCTTCACAAAAAGAAGAAAAAAAAGGTGGCAATAATACTCTAGAAAATAAAAATACAGGAAAAAATACAAAAATATCTTCCTCAAAAGAAGATTCTAATAAGGGAACTATCTCTAGTATATTCAATAGTATTGTTGGTATAGAATCATCTTCTCAAAATGAATCTAAAAAAACTATTGGAGAAGATTCAAAAGAAAATATAGAAGAAATTCCTATTGAGTATCCCGAAGAAATTTCATTGAGAGGCATTCTTCCATTAAATAAATGCATTGACTATTGGAAAACTGTTTTCTTTAGTTTACCAAATGAAAGACCTGGTATTCAAAAAACCTTAAATTATTTTACTTTTACAAATGAATAATAGAGAAGATTTGATAAATATAATAAAAACAATATACAGATATTTTTATTATATATTTTAGATTATTAATAATATAAAATGAGAGATACAATACCAGAAGTAATCGATTTGTATTTAAAAAAATCACTAGTATTTTTATATCAAAATTTTCAAAAACATTCAAATAATGAAGAAAAAAACAGAATATTGCGAGAAGAATTTAATAATATAATTTATTTAATAAATAATAAAATTGAAAAATTAGAAGGAAATTGTGAATTTCAAAAAAATCAAAAATTTGCATATTTTTACGAATTAATGATATTTTTTCGTCTAATTATGCATGTTAGAGATTTCGAATATGGAAAAGGGGAACGTCATAATGTATATATGATGTTAGATATTTTATATAAATATTATCCCGAATTAGCAATTGCCGGTATTGAGTTAATTCTAGGAATATATTATTCAAAACACACAGAATATTTAAAAACTTATGATAATTATACGTTTGGATGTTGGAAAGATATTCAATATTTATGTGATTATATAAGGTTAAATAATAACAATAATATGTCTCATCCTTTAATAGAGTATTGTGTTTATATAACAGTAATACAAATAGAAAAAGATAGGAATATTTTATTAAAATATGGAGAAAAATCGAAAAATACGGGGAAAAAAATGCGAAAAAATAAGGCAATATATGCTTTATCTCAATGTGCAAAATGGATTCCAAGAGAAAATAAATCTAAAGGTTGGCTATTTAAAAAAATGGCAATTCTATGGAATTATAGAAATAGTCCAACCTCATATATATGTGAAAATACAATGTCTGAAAAAACGCATCCTAGTGCATATAAAAAATGTTTTATGGAATTTCGTAAAATAATTTCCGCGATATGCTCTCACTTATCAATTATTGAATGTCGGTTATGTGATGGAACATCATCATATATTAATCCTCTGGATATAAATATTGATACTCGATGCCGTTTTTCAGAGATTTTCTGCAGTAATTTAGCGTTAAAATCTAGAAAAAATCCAGTATTATATCCCAGAGAAGTTGAAGTTGATAAAATAAAAAATGTGGGATTTCGATACAAAAATATTCCATTATCTTTTTTTGTTAGAGAAGGAATAAAATGCATATCTTCTAATGATGTTGATAAAAATTATGAAAATTGTATCAATGAAACATGGAAAAAGTATTTGAATAATTATTTTATATTGCCAAATTTTGTGCCAATATTAGATATATCCATCGAATTATTTGATACAGAAAATGAGTTATATTGGGAAGCTATTGGATTGGCCTGTCTTATATCTGAAAAATCTACTATAAATAAACGTATTGTTTTGGTTAAGGATAAAAATAATATTTGGATAAATCTATCCGATTGTAAAAATTTTACCTCTATATTGAGAAGATTGACAAAATATACAAATATTTCGTGTTTTAAAACAAATGGATGCGGAGATTTATTAGTGAATAAATTTCGGCAAATATTGGATTCCATGATTTATGTTGGAATGTCCGATAAAAATATTGAGAAAATGAATTTTTTTATTATTCAAAATAATTCTTGCACAGAATATCAACATAAAAAAATTAGGAAAATGTTTATTGATCCTCAATGGTCATTAAATATTCCTATGCCACATTTTTTTTATTGGAATCTATCGGAAAATATTATTGATTATAATAATACCGAATATGATGCAGAACATGTAACTATTTTTTCTGGATATAACCCAATGATAATAAATAATATCGGATTGTTTGGGATAGAATATGTGAAAAAACAGACACCATATGACATTATAAATACTTTATTATTAGACAAACGATATGAATTTGTGGAAAAGGCATTTATAGATGTTATGGCAAATTATTTGTGATTTTTCAATGGGATTTTATTTTTTTTTTGATGGTTTTTCTTGTGTTTTTTGTTCTGTTTTTTTGCTTTTGTTTTTTAATAGTTTTTCTTTTTGAATTTTTGTCAGATTTTTGTTTTTTTCCTTGTAATATAAAGTTTTCATCTAAATTTATGTTAATTTTGCGTTTTCCCTTTGTACTTTGTTGATTAATTGTAATTTCATTTTGTTGATTATTCGTTGAATTTTGTGATACTTTAACTAGTGGAGTTTCTACATTACTACTTAATCTTTGAAAATAATCATTTAATTCATCATTTATTTTATTTATTTTATCACGTAATTCAGGATCATTTTTTATTTTTACTGCTGTTTTAGTTATTTCATTTATGTTTTCTTCTTTATTAATTATTTTATTTTGTTCTTCTACAACTTCATTAATGATTTCATTATCTTCCTTTATTATTTCCTTATTAACATCTGTATTTATAATATTTAAAGTTTCACCACCATCTTCCATAAGGTCTTCATTAAGAGCGTTAATTTCATCAATTTTTTCTTCTTCTGTTATATCATAATTTTTATTTAATAATTCATTAATTTTTTCTCTTTTTACCATTTCATCATTAAGCATAAGATATGTTTTCTCACATAAATAAGCTTTTGTCATATCTAAAATATATTTTACATAGGTCGTTTCATCTTTTATTTCCATTATTTCTTGATATTCTGCATTAATTACATCACAAATCTTCTCTATTTTTGATTTAAAATTATTCATCATATCATTTTTATATGTTAAAATAGCAGATTCCTCATTTTTATTGGCATCAATAAGATTTAATACTTTCACAAGTTTGGAATTTAATATTCTTTTCTGTAATTTTCCTGCATTTTCCTCATCAAATATCATTTTTTTATTTGTTGCATCCCATTTTATCAATAATATATTGGATTTTTTTCTATTACATGAGTTATGAGCATATAAATAATTTAAAGAATATGCATTTTTCATTTCAGTCGAAAATTTTTCAACAGAATTTCCCGGACAAACACCCAAAAATAGAACCGCAAATAATATTGGTATAATATGCTCACAATCAATTGCTCTAGATTTATTGTGAAATGCAGTTCCACATAACCAACAATATGAATTTATTAATTTGGATTTTTCATATTTATTATTTTCAGTTTCATTTTTAGGTTTCGGTAAGTTAAAAAAACAATAACTATTGTTAGTAGAATATTGTATATTACTTTCTCCGAGAACTTCATTACATTGCTTTTGTGCAGTTGTACTTTCTAATTCTCTTCGTAAATTTTTTATTTTAGAATCACCAAAATAAATTGCTTTTAAATTCTTCGAATTAATATCAAATAAATATTCTACATTTAAATCAGTATTTCTTGCTCTATTTATAGTTTGTTGTATTAATTCAAGTGCATTAGAGTCTCTAATATATGATTTTGCTGGAGTTTTACTGTTTATTTGACTATTTTCTTCATTTTCATTACTATTATTATTATTATTTATAAAAGCAGGCATTTATTATATATTAATATTATATTTATTGTTATTATTATATTAATAATTTTTATTATTAGATGGGTGCACTAAAGTGCACCTGGCGACCGAAGGTCGCCCTATATCTCAAAATATACTTTTTTTGTAATATTTTTCTTTTTATTATTCGTTAAAACTTCTCCTGTTTTACTTGTTCTATTTTTCAAAATAGATTTTATATACTGTTTATCTTTTTCTTTTTGATTATTCACCGGAATCTTCTCTTTAAATATAAAATATAATGTATTTATTTTGTGAAATATAAAAATAGAATCTGAAATATTCATATCATTAAATACAGTATGGGTTTTTAAAAATTGTTTAGAATTTTCCACATTAATTTCTTGTGTTTTTGAATATATTTGCACAGATTTTGAATCTAAATCTACTATATAAGTTAAAATATCATATAATCCATATTTTTTTTCTGGAAAATTTCTTCGTTTTTGTACTATATCAACTAATATATTTTTTGATATTATTCCCTGATCGTTCACATTTATAAAATTTTCTTCAATCTTCTCAATTTCATCTTTTAAATTAATATAAATGTATTTAGTTTGAATTTTTGTAATTTTTTCTTTTTTGTAATTTTTGTCTATTTGTATTTCTTTTTCATGTTCTTCTAACCATGATATATCTAAATCTTCTACATCAGAATCACTCATTTTACTATAGTATTACAATTATTGTATATTTTGTTTTTTGATATTTATCGAAATTTTATTATATTTTATTTTTTTTTTTTTGAAATAAATATAAAGTCATTTTACAATATATAATATATTGTAAACATTATGGAAAAAAAACATGTATTAGTATTTCAAACTGATAATCGTACAGATGTTGATTATGTATTTTTGTCTGGGTTATTAAATAATCGAACTATTCAATATATGAATTCTAATCCCGAATATTTTTCGGATTTTAATTATTCTTACCAAAATCTAGTTATGCAATCTCAACATTATTCTGATTTGGGAATTCATCCAGCATGTGGAAAAATATTAGTAATTGAAGAATTAGTTAGATTAACAAATGCTGATATAATTGTGTTTTTGGACGGAGATGCTTGGATTCAAAATTGCTATCATCTTCATGATTTGATAAAATATATTATTTCCGAAAATAAAAATGGCGTTTATTCTAGAGATCCATATGTTCGTAAAAATACATATATTAATAGTGGATCATTTATTTTAATGGTTAATGATTTTACTAGACAAATGTATTCTGAAATAAAAAATGAATTATTAAATGATACATCATATCAAAATGAGTGGCCTTATGATCAGGTTTATATTGGAAAAAAAATATATGATAATAGGGAAAATTTTATTATATTTATTCCTGATATCACGAATACACCTTATGGAGCAGTCTTAAGACATAATTGGTATAAGAATCAGAGAATGTTTGCGGATATGTACGATTTATTAGATGTAAATAAACCTTGGAGTGAGCCAGTTGAGAAGATTGATTTTTCTTTGAAATTGGATGATAATCCGTGGCCAAATCCAAATGAGCAGGGTAATGAATATTACTGTTGAAAAATTGAAAAATATATTGTTTGATTTTGAATATAAAGCCTTTATATCTATTTATAAATATATTTATTTATCACATTTCTTATACTCTATAATGGAAATAATCGGTCTTTTAGAATATCAACCATTAAACGTGGAAAAATTATATGTTGATGATCATATAATTTTTACGGAACATTTTCCGTTTTCATTTCCTCCTATGAAAATAGTGAGAGGATATTTGAAAATTTTAGAAAAAACAGAAAATTTTATAAGAATAAAAATAAAATATAATAATAATATTCCATCAAAAGAAGAAGTTTTATATTTTACATATGATTCTAATAGTGAAAAATATAATTATGAAAATACAAATAGAGAAATAAATTTTATTTGTGGTTTTTATAGATATGGTTATGAGAAAAATTTATTCATAGAATATCAAATCATTAGGCATATTTTATATAAAAATCAACATACAATGATATATGATAAATACGTAAATAAAAAAGAAATAAATATATCATAAATATATTATGATATAAAATGCAATTTGAGCCATATAATTTACAGAGACAAATTATAGAAGTACTTACTAATGAAGATTATACAATATTATTACTAGATTCAGAGATAAATTTTATAAAATACAATATTGTAAATAATCCGGAAATTTTGAATAAAATAATTTCTACAGTTGAGAATGCTAAATTATTTAATAATTTTACGATCAATGTTTATGGGATTCCTTATCTTGTGATTGAACTGGCAAATTTATACAATAAATCTTTTTCTTTTGAATCCGTATATTTTTTATCGAATATTGTAAGATTTACGATTGATTGTTTATTAACATATAAAGAACATACAATATTGGTTTCGGAAATAGATAAAATTGATTGTATGCTCGATAATTGTGTAAACATGTTAAGATTTGAATTTCAGGATTCTTCTAATAAAAAATCTTCCTTATTTGGATTTTTGGGTTTTAAGTTTTGTTAGTAATATTTTTCAGAAAGCCTTTGTAATCTTAAAGGATGAAAAACATATGATGTTAATTCTTCCGCAAATAATTTATTCTGATTCGTCATTTCATTGAAGTCCCAAGAATAAATTATATGCATTGCTGCTGGATTAGACACCATTCTACAAAGAATATTTCTAATATTTTTTTCATCATTTTTTTCAATATATTCATTTAAAAGTTTTTCTGCTATGGGAAATAAATATGGATTAGTAAATATTTGATAAGGAGGAAATTCTTCTCTATCTTTATATCTATGCAGATTTCTTAAAATTATTTCACAAGCTCTTTCACTTTTATTATATAAAAATATATTCCAATTGATCCATTTATATTTTCCTTTTGTTTTATATTTATCATCCAAATAAACATTTTCATCTTCATCATCACTATCATTTCTATAGTCTTTATTATTCTCTGGTTTTGTAAATAATAATTCTATTATTTCTGGACTAGGGTTTTCTTCAATCATTAATTGTGGTGTATAACCACATATTTTACATGCCATTTTCATATATTTTGCAGATATACATGGATTATTAAATAAATTTTCTTCCGCATCATCTTCAAAACACCTGTTTTTTATGCGGTGTTCAATAATATTTTTTGCCATTGGATTTCCGAGAAATTTTGAATCAGCATCATTAAAAAGTTCTCTTAAAATTATTTGTCTTTTTTTTGTATTTTTTTCTTCAATAGTTTCAATAACAGAATCTTCACTATCTTCACTATCTTCAGAATTAATACTTTCACCATCACTATTAAATGTATAATCTTCTTTTTTATCTTTACTATTATTATAAAAATATTCTATTATTTTTACTGCTTCTGGATGGGTATTACTTGCCAAAGATTCAACATTAATATCTCCAAAATAGAATTGTGAAATATATTCATCTTCAAATTTTTCAATATCATTAGTTTTTTCAAAAATATTTTTGATTTTTTCAAATTCAGTTTTTATTATTTTAATTGCTTCGTCACAATTATTTCCACATAAATTATCCCAACATATATTTTTTGGAAATTTTTTTAAATATTTTATTGCTGTATTATTTGTATTCATTGATAAATGTGAAAATATTTTATTTTGTTTTTCGAGTATAAATTCTTTAAATTCCTCATTTTTAACATATTTTAATCTTTTATCATTAATCATGTATTCATATAATAAAGGATGTTTAAGACAATATTCATAAATATTAAGATAGTCAGCTTTACTATTATTTTTTGAAATTGAAATAATGTCATATTCATCATTTTTTTCTAATAATAAAAATTGTTCAATTATAGGCCAGTATGATTTATCTGTTTCAAAAAAAATCCATAATTTACTTGTTTCATATTTTTTTGATATACTAGATTGAACAAATATTGGGCGTTTTAACATTGTATTATAAAATATATGGTAGTATTTTTATATTAGTTTTATAATTGTTTTTATTGAGTTTCTTTAATCTTTATTCTACTGATCTGATATACTAGTGTATCAGACGGTTTAATAGGGATATGCCTTTAACCTGAATTATGCTTTGCATAATTCAGGCACTCTACTGACAATTAATTGTCAGTAGATTAAAGGTTAAGTAGTTTTAATAAATATATTTATAGAAAAATTCTGAAAACATTTAAGGTAGGTTGAAAAAAATGGACATTTTCTTGTCCATAAAAATGTCCATTTTTCATTTATAGAGGGAAAGATTTCCCAAAAAATGAGTTGTGACTGATATCGTCACAAAACCTAAATTATTTAAAAAATATGACTGCATATTTTTTTGGGGTATTTTTGGGGGGTGTTGGACAAAAAAGAGAATGTCCAGATTTTATTAACAGATTTTAGTGAAATGTCCAGTTTTTCTTTACATTTGTAAAGAAAAATCTGTATTTTGCAACTAAAATCTGGACATTTTTGGCATATTTTCTTAACTTTTTGCCTACTTTCTTTACATTTTCCAGATTTTTTTTACAATAAATTATTTCTATAAAAGATAATATAAAGATAATTATAGTAGTATATTATAAAAAATGCCAATTGTTTATTATTGTGATACATGTATTTATAAAACGTGTGATAAATGTGATTATTTTAAACACTTAAATACGCAAAAACACAAAGAACTAATTAAGTTTATAAAAAACAAAAAAGAAAATGAAGAAGAAACTCCTCCAATTTTTTCTATAAAATGCGAATATTGCAATAAACTTTATAAAAGTAGACAAGGGTTATGGAATCATTTAAAAAAATGTAAATTTTATTCAAAGAAAGATACAAAAATAGAACAAATACCTGATATTCCAACAATTTATCAAGAACATAAAGAAGAAATTTTATCAACAATGCAAGAAAATCCTCAATTTCAAAAAATGTTATTAGATCAGCAAAATGAACTTATAAAAATGTTAAAACAACAACTTGACTCAAAAGATAAATTTATGGAAAAACAGTCACAATTTATGGAAACCCAATCTCATATTATTGAGACTCTTTCAAACAAGGAAACTGTTGTGACATATAATAATAATAGCAATAATAATAACAGCAAAAACACAAATACTCATTTTAATATAAATAATTTTTTAAATGATAAATGCAAAGATGCAATGAATATTTCTGAGTTTGTAGATTCATTGGAATATAATTTTGATGATTTGGTTTATTTGCATTCAAGAGGATATGCAGAAGGAATAACTAATATTATATTGAAGAGATTACAAAATATTGGTATATATGAAAGGCCAATACATTGTACAGATGTAAAAAGGGAAACATTTTATATAAAAGATAAGGATAAATGGGAGAAGAATTCACCAGAAAATAGATTAATGGATAAAATGATAGATAAGGTTACCAGATTTAATATGAGAAATGTTGTAAAATGGAAAAGTGAAACTCCACAATGTGAAGTTATTGATTCAAAGGAATATAATTTTCACATAGAAATTATGAAACAGTCATTAAATGGAGGAAAAGAAGAAGATTCAGAAAGAAATGAGGGAAGAATTCGCAAAAGTTTGGCAAAAGCAGTGTATATTAATAAAAATCAAATTTTATAAAATATAATATAAATATATTTTATAAAACAATATAAAGAAATCGCCTCCTAGTATACTGGAAATATTGCAAAACGTAATATTACCAATTTGTCTCAATACAGCAGAGATTGTCAGTGAAATAGTTTATCAAAGTAGTAATATTTCACATAACATCACATTTATTTGTGATGGCAATCAATTTCCTCTAATATGTACAGCAAAAAAATACCAATAAAAATCCAAATCCCATGGAAAAATATACTTGAGACAGCAAATAATAGCCCCCCACCCATCTCTCTTCCATTATTTTTATGAAATAATAAAAAAATTGATATAAAATTATTACTATATATTACATATAGTAATAATAAAAAAAATGAATACAATTTCAATGTGTATTCCAAGAATGGAATCAAAATATAATGCGAGTTTCATACATAATATATTTAAAAATTTAAATATAGGAGATATTATAGATATTATTGAAGTACCTAATAAAAATAATAATAATTTTAAAAAAGTAATGATAAATATAAATACAAATAATGAAATAATAAATAAACGTTTTTCTGAGGGAAAAGACATTAAAATTATTTATGATAATCCATGGTATTGGAAAATATATCAGACAAAATAATTATATAAATTCATATAATACATCAGATTTCTGTTCAATAACTGAATACAGCCACTTTTTTATTTCTAATTCTCGTTTTTCTGTAGGAACTCTAGATCCGTTTATTTTAATCATATGCATTATTACTGCATCTTTTTCTGCCTCAGAACTTTCTATTTTTTCACGATTTTCTTCATGCCATGTCATAAATATCTTATAAAATTTTTTATGGAGAAGCATAAACATTTGATTAAAACATTCAGAGTCTAGAGGTTTCCATGATGGAACCGAATTTTCATTTTCATTTTCAAACATATAAATATAATTAGGTTTATGTGTAAATGCACATAATGGTTTAATTCCTTCAAATGTTGATAATTCTCGATTTATAGCATTTTTTAATCCTTCAGATAAATCATTTTCAAATACTTTAAATAGATCATCAGTTATAACATTCCAAGATGTATACCATTGAGTAAATGTTATTCTCGGTTTTTTATTTTCAGAATTTTGATTATTTAAACATTCTAATATCTGTTTTTTTTGTCGTATATTAACTACTGCTTTAAGTTGCGAAACTTCTTTTTCCAAATTTCCACATTTAAGAGCTAATTCTTTTAATAATTTATACATTTCTTTTTGTGTTGGAATTTCTTCAGATATATCTGTTATTTCATCATGAGTTTTTGCTTGAATAATATAAAATAAATCACACGCACTTTTATGTTTTTCATAATTTTCTTTTAATTTATAAGATTTACAACAATTTGTACATTTGTACATATTGTTAGTTTTTTTAATTATCACTGTTTCTGACATTATATATTTGGTATATTTGGTATATATTATATTTATTATAATATATAAAAATCAATTTTATGAAACTAATATTTAGCGCAAATATAATAGATAATTCTACTGCAATTAGTCATCCTCAAAAAGTCAATTATACACCTCCAAAAAACAACACTAGAACTTTAAAATCTTCTCAACAACAGATAATAAATAAAGGATTTTCTTTTGGAATGTTTGAAAGATTATCAAACTCAAAAGATTGTAATTGTGGAAAATAAATATATAAAATATCAATATGTATATTATATATTAATAATTATGAGTACATATTTTGATGATACACAATTATTTTCAACTCCAAAAGTTTCCCAATATAATAATCATATGGTAATGACAAATGTGTCAAAAGAAACCAAAAAAAAATATGTAAATATTGATACGAAATATTGTGATGAATACATTAACAATAGAACAAATAGTACAAATGTCTCAACATATAACATTGCTTCTTTTACATTTACACTTCCTGAAAAATTAACCGATACTAAATCAATCACTGTTATAAATGCGGAAATTCCAATGACATATTATAATATTTCTGCTGCTGCAGGAAATAATTATTTTAAATTAAGATCAGATTTTAATGGTTCAAATTATTCTCAGATGGTTACTATACCTGATGGTCAATATACAAATTCTTCTCTAATGACATATATTAATTCTTTATTTGTTCAGTCTGCATATAAAAATCAAAGTACAAATATGGCCATTTCTTTAAATACAAATTCTACTGTGACTTTTACATCTGATGCATCAGGTGCTGGTTATTTTTATGTAGATTTTGCAGTTGATTCTGCTGGAAATTTTGATAAATACAATTTTAAAAATAAGTTGGGCTGGCTATTAGGATTCCGTGGATTAACATATAAAGTTATTAAAGGAACTCCTATTACATCAGAAAGTACAATAAATATTACTGGGCCAAAATACATGTATTTGGCAATTGAAGATTATTCAAAAGGGATTCAAAATTCGTTTAGCTCTCCTTTAGCATTTTCTATTATAAATAAAAAAGTTATTGCAAAAATATGTTTAAATAACCAATTATATCCCTATGGATGCGTTTATCCTTCTAATATTAAAAATGGTTCTTTAATGTCAGATAAAAGAAATTATTCGGGAAAAACGGATTTACAAAGATTACAAATCCAATTAATTGGAGAAGATGGTAATCCTATTAATTTAAATGGCAGCGATTTTTCATTTGGTTTAGAAATAGAATATGAATAAAATTTTCTGTTTATAATATATATATTTACTTTTGCAAAATGGAATCAGGTCGTACTATGCTTTTACATGCTATCCTTTTAGGTATAGTTTTATACCTTATTATGTACTTTGTTTTGGGACAATCTTGCTCTACTGCTGAAAATAGAAGTATTTTCATTGCTGGTGTTGCTTTAATTTACATGATGTTATTTGGTCATGGTCTTCCTACTACTCATGTTAGATTCTAGTGAACTAACTAATATTATTTATGAAAACAATATATAAAATTGAATATATTATATATTGTATTAACATATCAAAGCATAGTATATTTGTAAACAAATATAAACAACGCAATAATAAAACAACTAAAATGGACGTATCTTCTCTATCATCAGAGCAAAAATTGGCTCTAGATTTATTTCAAAAAGGTAAAAATCTTTTTATAACCGGACCTGGCGGAACTGGAAAAACTCATCTTATAAAACATCTTATAGCTGATGCAAATAATCGCGGAAAAAAATGTCAGGTGTGTGCTATGACCGGATGTGCTGCATTATTATTAAACTGCAAAGCGCGAACAATGCATTCATGGAGCGGAATGCGATTAGGAAAGGGAGAAAAATCGGATATTATTGACACTGTTTTTCGAAATAAACCTGCGCTAAAAAATTGGAAAACAGTTGATATATTAATTATCGATGAAGTAAGTATGCTCTCTAAAAAATTATTTGAAGTATTAGAAGAATTAGGTAGATCGACTAGACGTTCTATTTTTCCATTTGGAGGTATTCAAGTAGTTTTTACAGGAGATTTCTTTCAATTACCTCCTGTTCCGACTATTGGAGAAGAAGACACTGAAAAATTTTGTTTTGAATCGTCAGTTTGGGAAACTGTTTTTCCATTAAATAATCATATTCAATTAGAAACTATTTTTCGTCAGAAAGATTCAGAATATATTAAAATATTGCAGGAAATTCGTCGTGGAAAGATTTCAGAAGAAAGCAAAACACTATTACAAAAATATGTTAAACGTGAATATAATTCCGAAGAAAATGGAGGAATTATTCCAACGCAAATATTTCCGACTAGAAGTAAAGTTGCTAATGTAAATTCATATATGTTTAATAATATTCCAGAGCCAGAATATAAATTTGAATGTGTAGTTAGAACAGATGTATCTTTATATTTAGATACGGGAAAACCATTTCCATTTCAGATTCAGGAATTTTGTAGAAGGGCTTCTCATGAAGATAAAATGCGTCAGGTCGAATATTTATCAACAAATATGAATTGTGAAAAAACTATTATTTTGAAGAAAAATTCGGTTGTTATGTGTACATTTAATATTGACGTAGAAAATGGAATATGTAATGGATCTCAAGGTGTAGTATTAGATTTTGTAAAAATTGGAGAAGGAAAATTCGGAGTTTTAGTTAAATTTTATAATGGAAAAATTATTAGAGTGGATGCACATACATGGCAATCTGATGATTTGCCTTGTGTAGCAGTTCAACAGGTGCCATTATGTTTATCATGGGCATTAACAATACATAAGATTCAGGGGGCAACATTGCCAATGGGTCATTTAGATATTGGTAGTTCTATTTTTGAGTATGGACAAACTTATGTAGCTCTTTCGCGAATTCAATCTTTGGATGGTTTATATATTGATAAATTTTATCCTGATAAAATTAAGGCAAATCCAACGGTAATAGAATTTTATGAAAAAATAGACCAAAATCAATCAAATATTATTGATCTTATTAACAAACTTAATATATCAGAAAAATCGGAAGAAATTAATGAAGAAGAATATGTTGAATCTTCTCCAACCCCAAAAGATGAAACTGTAAAAAAAATAATAATGCCTACTTCATATAATGATTCTAGCAAATATGATATAAAAATAAAAGTTAAAAAAACAAAATAAAAAAGATGATCTATAAAGATAGATAAAAACTATCGAATAATAAAATGCATAAAATATATTTTCACAATAGTAATATATATTTTATTTAAAATGGTTGCAGGAAGTATTTTACCAGTAGCATTTTACAAAGGAAAACTATATTTTTTATTTGGTAAGGAAAATCCAATGGAGGATTCGTCCAAAGGGTTCAGCGATTTTGGAGGAGGAGTTGAAAAAGGAGAAACTCCTTATATGACTGCTTTAAGAGAAGGTGGAGAAGAATTGACAGGATTTTTAGGTGGCAGTTCTGATGTTAAACGGCTGATTAAGAAAGGAAAAGGTCCAATTAATTTTTCACATAATGATTATCATATTCATATGTTTTTTATGGATTACGATGAAAATTTGCCAAAATACTATAATAATAATCATTCTTTTTTATGGAATAAAATGGATAAAAAATATTTGAATGATTCAAAATTATTTGAGAAGATTGAAATAAGATGGTTTCGAGAAGATGAACTAAAAAAACACAGAAAATTGTTTAGAGAATTTTATAGAGAAATTGTGGATAAATTAATAGATTTTATTCCAATGATTTATAAAAAACTAGGAAAAAGAAAAGGAGGAAAAAAATTGACACAAAAATATGAGAAATCTTCTCAAAAGAAAACCGCAAAAATGCGAGGTGGGTGAGGCGGGTCTCCAAATATTTTTCCTACACAATAGTAAAAGTGAAGAATATTTGGGTTTATACCGGTGAAGATTTA
>JACCDW011608787.1_pt1 | contig 21735 bp, 25 predicted proteins | sample 7449781 | NCBI WGS metagenome assembly JACCDW01 (sample SAMN15323449, study PRJNA562643) | freshwater metagenome | isolation source: river surface water | place: USA:Blue River Watershed | collected 2017-08-18
ATGATCATACATGTATGCATTGTGGATTCCTAATGACACCATTCCAAGAGACTAAAGAAGATATTGATATGTCCCAGAAATTAGGAAAAGTCTTAGCACAACTTTCTGAAATGGAGAAGAAACGTGTTGATCATATTAGAACATTATTCGAACAACAGGGTGTTAATATTAATCAAGATACATTTGCTGATCTACTTGATCAAATGCATCGCAATTATGCAGTTCAACCATTAAAACCAAGTCAACATAAAGGTGTATTTGATGCTCTTCGCGAATTTGCTCTATTAGATCCTGCACCAGTTCCTGGTTGGCCGGCTGTTATGGAGAATTTAATTAGTTCATTCTCTAGTTTACCACCTAATTTTACATTGGCAGATATCACTGAATTATTATCTGAATTATCACGTTTAGGTAAAGATGCTTATGATTCGATTGCAAGTCGAATTATTGACAAAAAAATCCTTGGCTCTCTACAAGATATAGTGTCATTTGAACCATCACAAATTCAGGAAAAGCCGTCAGAAATTGCGGAAATCCTTAATAGTTATTTCATTTTACCTTTCCAACGACTATTAAACAATGTTGATCCTGCTATTTTACGGAAATTATCACCTGATCTATATAATTTGATTAAGAGCAGTCAATCACATATGGAAGATATTAATTTAATTATTGATGAAAATAACTTTGTTTTACGTCAATTTATCAGTGATTTTGGAGCTAATAGGAATGAATTAGCGAAGGCAAAATTGCGGTTATTTATTGCACAAATGAGTCAGATTCCTGCAATCCTAAGAAAAGTGATGATTATGAATCTACCAGGAGCAGAAAGAACATTTAAATATTTAATTCAGGCTCTAGTGTTTGGTCCATTATCACAATTATTAAATCCAAATGAATTGCCTTCTACTCGTTACAGTCAAACTGCAAATGCTGCAATTAAGGATGCAGGTTCTTCAAGATTATTGAATCAGCTAGTAACAGTAACATTGACTAGATTCAATGCTGAAAAATTAGTTTATTCTGCAGATATGATTCAACAACTTTTAGAGGATCGTGCAGAGAAAGAACGTATGAAAGTGCTTGAAGATTTCGATCGTCTCTCGAATGATGAACGTGCTCTCGAAATGGAGATGAAACGTCAGGGTCTAGGTAAATGGGCGGTTGGTGGTACAAAGGCAATTAGAGAATACGATAGTGATCGCTATGAAATTGAGAAGATTGAACGTAAACAGGCAGGCAATCTTGATTTCAATATCTCACATTTAGATCCAAATTATCTTGAAATTCCTGGTGGTCGAACCAAACGAAATGATATTGGACAAGGTTATGATACGGCCTATGTTGATGATGATGACTATTAAGACGCGCACAAATGTGGTTACGCTATAATATCAATTAAAAGTAATGAGAGAATTGCTGTTTGGTGGTATTTTATATTTAACAGGAATTGGAATAATTCTATTAACTAAACCATCAATATTTTTTACTGAAAGCGGTGATTGGAAAGAGTTTGGTATAGGACGTAATCCACGTACATATACATGGTTACCGTTCTGGCTCTTTTGTATTTTTTGGGCCTTAATCAGTTATAGTATTGTATTTATAATACTGAAAACCATGACAAATACGATGGTAAATGTTGGTCCAACAATTAGTGGAACTATTGAGCCGTCTGAAATACCGGTTACAAGTCGAAGCAAGGCAACAAGAGGTTTGAGGCGCTCTATGAGAGTACCTCCGGCTGGTTTCGGCAACATGCAATCTGGTGTTTACGTATTAAACCAGGCTGCATCTTCCCGTAATGGTATGCCGCATTATATATATTATGGCCCTGCCGGTTATGATCAATATTAATCACAACCTTCGGAAATACCAGTCGCAAATAATTGAGCGGAAGTTATTAACCAGAAGAGGGCGAAAATTAATCCGAATATGGAGGCCATTCTCCATCCTCCGATTGATCCTGTTGTGAAATTTATGGTGTTGAAAGGGAAAGCGAAAATCGGGAAAAACTGTTCGACACTCACAAACATCAATGTTAAAATTCCGGCCACACCCGTGGTTATTAATGCAGCCAAACTGCATCGTTTCATATTTAAACTACAATTTGCACCATTAATAGTCATATTGACAAATAATGAACCTATGAATGCTATTAATGTTACAATTAATGGTATTGTAATTATTGAATATTGTCGTAGTATACCAATTGATACTATAATAAATACTGAACCTGCGACTAAGATACCTATAATCGAAGAAAGTGATAATCTTAAAAGTGTACTGGACATATCTCTGAAATATAGTTTGGTTCTTTAATTGAAAAAAACTTCATTTGTTGGAGGAGAAGCAAATGGATAACTCCAAAAATAATCAAGATGAACTTATCAATCTGGATTTTTTAGATGATATTGCCGATACTGTAAATGATTTCATTGGTAACAACCCTAATAGTAAGCCTGTACCTGCACCTGCACCGCCTGCAAACAATAAGCCCGCACCACCACCTGCAAACAATACCAAATCTGCACCAACGCCAGCACCACCTGCAAACAATAAGCCGCCAGCAAACAATAATAATTCAAAGCCCGCACCACCACCTGCAAACAATAAAGAAGAACCTGCAAAAGAAGGGGGTTTATTGGATTTCGTTTTTGGAGGTGATGAGCAGGCACCCAGAGAGGTTGCGAAGAAGGGAATTAAGGATGAGCCGATCAATTTGAAGACATTCTATGCTGCACGTGCGAAGAATCCTTCATTATACAGTTATGATGGTCGTGGAAATCTGGTAGTTCGTGAAGAAAATGGTTCAATTAAGACAACTCTTGCACTTCCTAAATATCGCAAATTGAGTCCGGAAGAACTAGAAGATCTTGAAGAAAAACGAAGACAAACCATTGAAGAAATTGAACAAGAATATGTAACTGCATCAAATGAACTTCATCAGTTAATCGATGATTATAATAATGGTCGTAAACTTCAATATCAATTAAAGGATGCACAATTACGAATGGCCGATATTGATATGCGTCGTTCTCTTGCATATTATCCCAAACAGTATAATGCATATATTCAGGAAACACTTCAAATGAAAGATATCTTCTTCGATGCTAAAAGTAATTATGGTAAAAAGGCCTTACCATTTCCAGTTGTTCGAAAACATTTAGCACAACATGATCCCTCTAATTATTGGGTGAAGGCAATGACTGAAGATGAAGAGGCAAATGAAGAAGCTGCTAAGGCGCAGGCAGCCGAAGAGGCTGTGAAGATTGGTAATGGTGAAGAACTTGGAACTCGTGCGGTAAATCGTGGTCTAGAACCTTTAAGAGCAGAACCTGATAAAAATCTAATTATTTTATTCAATCGACCTGAAGATGATGTTAAATGGGGAGTCTTCGCAAATGATTTCCCAATTGAGTTTAATTGGCGCGGAGTCAAATATTTCACTGTTGATCAGGCATTGGCTGCTGAAAAGGCCCGTTTCTTCGGTAAAGCCGATTCTGTGGCTGAAATTATGCGTACACGTTCAGCGGTTACGATGCGATCAATTGCTAAAAAAATCGGCGAGGCGCCTTCAGACGGTGGTACATTAATGGCACCAAAGGCTGGGGAGGTTGCTCAGCGACCTACAGTTGAAACAGAGGCAGAGAAGGCTGCCCGTGAGAAGAGAGCCGAAGAATGGACTGCAGATCGCTTTGCAATCCTTAAAAGTATTTTACTTAGTAAGTTCCGTCAACATGAATATTTGGGCGATATTCTTAAAAGCACTGGTGATGCAACTCTTGCACGCGCAGATCATCGTGACATGGAGGATGGTATTGGAATTGCAATTACCGATCCTCGCTGTGAACAACCTGCAATGTGGCGTGGTAAAAATATACTCGGTAAAGCGTTAATGGAAGTTCGTACAGAAATGCGACTTGGTACCACAAATACAGAACAACAGATTGCAGAGTCTCAAGTCGCAACCGAAGAAACAATTTCCGCAGAAGACGAAGCAGCTGCCTCCAAGGCCAAGATGACAATGACTATTAGAAGAAGACGTGCAGCTAAAGCCGCACCGCCCGCGTAGCGGGCGTTTGGTCACCAGTTTCACTGAACCGCCCGCAATCTAATATATTAAAAATTTGATAGATTATAAATACATTATTATACATTAATAATATGTCATACATGAATATAATTCACAATTATAGCACAGGACATGTAGGGGAAATTGTTAAAAGGACAGATTCATATTATTATGTGGTCTGGACCGATAGTGACACTTCTGATGGAATCATAAAAATTAGCGAAGGATTTTATAATATGAATAATAATGAACATGGAGTACATACTTATTATTATTCAAATGGAGCAAAGAAATGTGAAACAAGTTATTTAAATGGAATAAAACATGGACCAGAGATATGTTACTTTCGAAATGGAAATATATATTATAAATCTAATTATGAAAAAGGACTAAAACATGGTGAAACTATAATTATAGATGAGGTGAAAAATACTATTTGTCGACGTTTGAATTTTGCATATGGCGAATTACATGGGCAACAAATAGTTTATGGACATGGTATTCCTATACATATAATTGAGTTCGAGAATGGTCTTAGACAAGGCATTGAATCTAAATACGCATATACAGGCCAATTAATTGCTCGTCTACAATGGAAAGATAATAAGAAAACTGGCAATTATAATGAATATCATTCTAATGGTCAATTACGAATTGTAGCACAATTTCAAAATGATGAACTAAATGGAACTTGTATTGAATTTGACGAGACAGGTAAACAGATAGGGAAATACATATATGTCAATGGTACGAAAACAGTTTAGTATATTATTTCATAATTGCATATGGCTGAGGGACTTGTAGGGGAACTGGTTTGATTTTTGCCTTATTTTGATCACAATCAACGACATTTCCTTCATATTGATAACATGTACCATTTTTGTCTTTATAAGTAATATTGCCCACATTTTCAGGACTTGGCCATTTATAAAATATGGGTCTATCGATTGCAAATAGACGGAGCATAAGGAAGCCAATAATTATACCGATAATTAGTCCCGGGAATTTAATGAAGAATTGTGACATATCTAACTGTATGTTATATAATATGCAAAACTGTTAGAAATGTTAGGCGACGTATTAAGATCGGAACAATTTAAATATGTTTTTAGTCTTTTACTTGGGATAGCACTTGTAATTGTCGTCTTCCGTCCATACTGTAAGGGTGATGACTGTGCAATTTGGAAGGCACCTCCACCGAATGAATTAAAAGATTCAGTATTCAAAGTCGGCAAGAAGTGTTATACTTATAAGGAACATGATGTTGAATGTAAGGCAGGAGGTAATATAATTGAAGCATTCCGTGGTGAATTTATTTGTAGACCAAAACGTGCATAACTCCCGGAAGCAATGCGCGGCTTATGACTAGTTAGCATTTCCACATGTAGCCGATAGAAATGTCTTCTGCAGGTACACTACTTGATGACTTAGACGCAGCACCAGCAAATCCTCAAGATGAGGATATTGTTAAACGAATTATGTCAGAAATTAATGCACCTTCTGGTGGAAATCCAATTCAGATGCCACCGGCACCATCTGCCCGTGCAATGGTGGGTGGGCAATTACCGCCAATTAATTCCTTGACATCTTTAACGATGGATCCTTCACCTGCTACAGCTCATATGATTGGTTCTCAACATCCTACTCCGGCTGATTTTGCTCATGCAATGCATGGTATGCCTATGATGATGCCTCCTGGAATGCAACAGCAACAACAACCTATGATGATGCCTATGATGCAACAGGCACCACAGGAGGGATTTCTGAGTGGTCTATCAAGTTTTTCATTGACACGTGAATTCAAAACGCCGCTATTAGTTGCTCTAATTGTTTTTGTCGTCAGTCTTCCGATGATTAATACAATGATTGGACTCTATATGCCTTCGCTTCTCCGTATGGGTGGTGATCTTACTACATTGGGTCTCGTATTGAAATCACTATTAGGTGGTGCGTTGTTCTGGATTTTACAACGAGTTATTGCTCCACTTATATAATAATATCTAAAATACTTACTATCTGTAATTAGAATTAGATATGCTAAACTTTAAGAGCACAAATATGACAAAAACGGCCGCTCATGTAATTGGAGTTGCATATATTGCATATGCTATTTTCATGGTTGGTATTCCCGGTCTGTTAATGTCTCTTGCGATTGGATTAATAATTCTTGGTGTCCAGAATTCCATGGAACTTGCAGTTGCTGCCGCGGTTCTTGTAGGATTATTGATGAAGTATGTTTTCAAATGTCGTGCAGATGGATTTATGAACTTTTCAGCCCAAGAGGTGACTGAGCGTATCCAAGGAATGCAAGCGACTCCTGCACCTGCACCTACACCTGCTGCTCCGACAGTGCAGGGTTTCCAGACAATGAGTCCTGCTGATGTTGTTCAGCGTGTTGCAGGTATGCGTGGTGCGTCACGACTCCAAAGTCCTCCGGTAGGTTATGATGGTCGTATGGGTCCTGGGCCTCAGGGTGTAATGGCGTCTGATTTCGCTGAGGGATTTGCTAGCCCAGATTCAAATACAGATGCAACAAACTCTTCGGCTCCTGCCTCTGATAGTAGTCCTGCGACGCCATCATCTACAAGTGCATCCGCCACCGCTCCTCCAGCCAGTGCTGCTGCCACGAATGCCGAACCCTCTAAACCTTCCTCAAGTGGCTTCCAAGGCGGCAAAAACGATGGTCTCTTCAGACTAGGAGAAATACCATCTGAAGGTGCAGGTGGTCCACATGTAGATGCTGGATCAACAATTCTAAATGCAATTCAAAACCTCAATCCCTCACAATTAAAGAATATGACTGATGATACTCGTAAATTACTTGATACACAAAAATCACTTTTAGGAATGTTAGAAACTATGAAACCTATGATTGCCGATGGTTCTCAGCTGCTCAATTCTTTCAATACAATGTTCGGTAAGGACGGTGCAGGAGCACTACCTGGTGGCTTTAAATTAGGTGCTTAATCAATAGAATTATGCCATCATCACGTATTAAATTCCGCACTAAAATGCGTGGAGGCGCTATCACTGATTGTCCCCCAGGCGTTATTTGCATGAGTTCTGTCACTAGTACACTCCTAATTGTTGTTCTAGTGGTGATTTTAGCTTTTGCCCTTTATCACATTTATATGATTTATAGCGGTTCAGCCTCCAGTATAACTGGAGACCAAACGCCGCTCCGCGGCGGTGGATCGACATTGCAGCAACACATAATTAATCCAGCAGGGTCTATGACGCAAGCACCGGCACCAACGATAATTGTTGCTGGTGGTGGTCCAGGAGGCGATAGCCGTTATTCAATGGCTCCAAAACCTACACGTTTCTGGCGTGCACCTCCTGATACAGATACATGGAACCCAACGACGCTTCCATCGATTGCAACTCGCGGATTACCTGAATCATATCAAACACTTGGACTCTTAAAGTATCCAGGAGGAGAACTGAAACCCTTATATGGTCGTCGTACCGCTGGTTCAAATGATCGTTGGAACTATTACACACGGACAGACACATACAATCCTGTTCCTGTTCCTTTAAAACAAGGACGTCGTGATTGTCTTGATGATGTAGGCTGTAATGAAGTATTCGATGGGGATAAATTGAAGAGTCTTAATGGTGAGGAAGTCGGAGTTACTCTTTATAAAATGAATGGCCCAACCTATATTCCTGCTGTCTGATAGCGCAACTGAAAAACACATGATATGTCCAGAGAATGGAGTGGTGTCCCGCAAATGGTAACAATGGATTTCCAGTAAATATTATTGGAACCGTATCCGAGACAGATAGTGCTTTTCAAATGATGAAAGGACAGAAAGAAATTTATTTGGCCTTTGCTCCATATTTACAACCACGTCTCATGATTCGTCGTCCTGGTCTAAAAAAGAATATCTGGGGGCGTTGTTTTATGTCGGATTCAGGGAACAATACTTTAACATATAAAGGTTTAATCTATAACCTCAAAGGTATTCAATTTTGTCAGGCAACACATTCCGGCTCTAATTGGCCGAAGAAACCGGCTGCGACTAATGCTGTTGACATGATTTTTACATATACACGTGCTGGTTGGGACAAAACTTTTCCGACAACATTTTTAATTGTCGTTCCTATTTATATTTCAAGTAGTGTGACTAACGGAAAACCGCCATCAGCCACAGTTGAAGATTTCTTCCGTGAAGTTGCTACAAATACAGATTTAACACTGTCTGAAATCCCACAACCAAATTTCAAAACACAATTTCCTACACTCGATCCACTCTTCAAAGATTTAACCGATAAATCATGTGTAACATATGTTACATGTGTACAATTACGTAGTCCACCTGTCTCAGGTCAATGGAACTTCAAAAGTACAAATATTGGCGTTGTCTATTTCCCTGGTGGATGGATTATTCGTGATCAAAATCTAAAACTTCTAAATACACTCGGTGGTAAAGGCAAATACGAATTTAGTCCATTTGTATTTCCAAATGAATCCAGAAAAAATTGGCTCACACCTACCCGAACACCACCTTTAGAAGGTTCTAATGGAGAAATTATAGTAGATTTCTTAAAAAATGGTGATAATTGGTCTAATGGAATGATTGCAGGATCGACAATTAGTGTAGTTGATCAGAATTTCCCTAAACGTTTTCAATTTATTGCTGATGGTGTTGCAGTTGGTGCAACAGCAGGTCGATTAAAAACCACTTCCGAATACCAGTGCCTCCCCCTAAATAAGGTAAAAGACATTCAGGGTAAAAATGTTTTACTAGATCCTGCTACTGGTCGTCGTTTATTAAAAGATGAACTTGAAATGAGTGCTGAAGAGCGTGCAGCATTAGAAGCTGCACAAAAGAGCGGATCAGCAGCCACTACATTTGCAATTGTCGTCGGCTCTATTCTTGCAGCAATCGTACTAATTGTCGGTGCATCATTTATTGTACGTCTACTTCTCAAACGAGCAAATACACAAGCAGGCATTCAGGCTATTCAAGAAGCTGCAACACATCTCGATTCTGTGCCTGCTCCAGCACCCTAATAGTATGTTATCCTTGTAGATATGGATAAATACATCATAATTGGATTAATAATATTAATGATACTGTTGTTAATAATCCATTTGGGTAACAATAAAATAGAAAAATTTCAGGATCGTCAATATCCTAACATAGAGGCATGTCCGGCAGAACTGACACGGTATACCACAGATAGAGGTATAAATTGTTGTGAAGGGCCAGTTGAAAATGGTCAATGCAAAGGTATTCCAAGATGCACATTGAGCAATAGTGTTCCTGGTCTAATTCGGTGTGTTGACTATAAATCCAAAAACAATAATGAGCAAACCAAGAAGTATTGTCCAAAAGGAACATATTTCTTTGATGGAGTTTCAGAACGTGGCGCTAAACCTCATATTATTGGTTATTGTACTTCGTCGAAGTTATCTGCTGACTTGAGTCGTCGTGTGCCACCATTAGACAAGATGTGTGTTGAGTACAAGGATCGTTCAACAAATGAAAAATCGTTAGATAGTTGCTGGGTACGGAAGAAGATGCAATCCATAGTTTTACCGACTAAAGATGCGAAAGTACAGGCTAAGAAAGTCAAAAACTTCCCGATCTTCTTTTATGTCAATTACATGGATGAAATGGAAGGAAAAGTCTGTTTCGATCGTGACACTATGCACGGTTACTTCGACAAAATATATCCTTCATGGCGTTCAAATAGACTCTTCCAGAAGTTCGTTTATAAGAAAATGAAGTTCTGTGACGTCGTTCGTGAAAAAATGGCTGCTCGTGCTAGAGATCCTAATTATAAGAGTCCCTTACAAAGCGCCGGTCTAAATCAACCATTATTCTAATGATGGTGGGTTTCCATATTTTGCAAGATTTTCATCGGAAATAGTATTTTTCGTAATAATACCATTTTCCTTGATTCTATAACCAAGACAATTTGAACCTTCATTTAGTCGCTCTATCACTTCGTTCTTTGATAGTGATTTTTCAATATTCCATCCATCTATGATTCCATTCCTATATGTTACTACATATACATTGTTATTGTAATAAGAATAACAAATTCCATCTTGGGTCCATCCATCATCTTCAGGATGATATGAAATATCACTTCCCATAATCTCTGAACCTTTTCCTGTCAATCTTCCTTCATAATAGCGTGTATATTTTCTAAAATTCGGATCCTCACGATTATAAATATTGATCTGATAGGTATTATTCATAATACTCTTCAGCTCGTCCAATGTATATGTTTTCTTCGGCAATTTGGATTCACTATTAAAGACATATTCTGTAATAGTCGATTCACTGTTAATTTCAATTCGATACTCATGATTTGGATAATGTTCTGTATATGGTCCAAATTCTCTGTCAAATTCCCTTTCAGACCACGATTTGTTTTCGTACGAGAATAGCTCGTTCGTAGCGAACTTTTCGCTTTCACTTGATGATGCCATAGTGAAGGTGCTATTGTGTAGACATCAACAAAAATTAATCAATTTTTTTTCTGATTACAAGTATTTTATTGTTGCATACCCAGGAGGAACTGTTGTCAGTGGTGGTGCCTTGTGATTAATGGATGAATCAACAGGTGCAAATTCATCCGTCGCATCCATAGGATCATAATCATAATTGTCTGTCATAGGACGATTGAATCTCGGTATATACTGTGAAGGAGATCGCGGCATTGTAGGATCATCATTTAGAGGTGCACCTGGTCCATGATCTAGTTGATTTGCCTTATATAATGTGCGACGATTACGTTCCAAGTACAATCCACCTATCCATAATAGTCCTAATACACCGAGCTTAGGACTTTGTGTAGTCATCCATAATAAAACAAATATGGTTAATATCATGATAACAGGATTATGGAGGGCAACTATAACAATATTGGGTGTCATTTTGATAAAGACAAATGCTAATACTACTATTCCAATTAGTGCAGCAGATTCACGTGCCATATCTGCCTTACATATAGAAAAGCTGTGTGGACACAGGCCAGCATAAAACTGAGTGAATTTTAATTGTTAGATAAGAATAGTAGTATGCAGTCTCTTCCTAAGATTATAACCCCTAAAGGGTATACGATAAGAAAGGACTTTCTAGGTCCAGAAAAAGTAAAAGAAGTTTGTCAGGAACTGACAATGACACCAAAGACTGCATTACGAACCGCAGCACGTGGTGGTGGTCCACCACCTTTTCCAATTTATATGGAATCCAATTCGAGACTATATCTTCCACGTGCCTGGGCTCTCTCCAAGTTTGGACCACCTGATGCTGATATAGTAGCTGCCGGGGCACCGCTACCATCCACAGTATCATTTGTTGGGAGTCCATATGATTATCAAATAAAGATTATTGAAACATTTACAGGTGCTGGGGCTAATGGTCTTCTATGTGTTCCATGTGGTAAAGGAAAAACATTTATGGCAATCAATATTGCTGTCCGTCTAGGACGCCGTTTCTTAATTGTCGTTGATAAGGAGTTCTTGCTCAATCAATGGCGTGGAGAAATGGAGCGTTTTGCACCAGCTCTTCGTGTAGGTATTCTTCAGGCAGATCGTGTAGAAGTCAGTACTGCAGACTTCGATTGTACTATTTGCATGATTCAAACTCTTTGTAGCCGTGATTATCCTGAATCATTCTTCGCTGATTATGGATTTACGATCTTCGATGAGTGTCATCATTTAGGGGCTGCACATTTCAGTCGTGCTCTTCAGAAAATTCAGACCAAATATCTTCTTGGACTGTCCGCAACCCCTGTTCGTGAAGATGGAATGACACAGGTATTCGAAGCCTTCCTAGGAAAACCTGTTTATTGGGAAAAACGCCGTGAAGCTGATCCAACTGTTATGGTCCGTGCAATAACATATCATGATTTTGCTGATACTGAATGGGCAGATGTACCAACAGACTATGCAGGGGAGGTTGTTCTCGCTCGTCTTCTATCAAAAATCGTCGAATCACCTGCCCGTACAGCCCTAATTGTCAGACTTTTAGTAGAACTATGTGCTGAGGGGAGTCGACAGATCCTTGTTCTCTCTGAACGTAAAGTTTTATTAGAAGCCGTGGAGGCTGCTCTACCGCCGACAATTAAGCAAGGATATTATATTGGTGGTATGAAAGATGAAGTACGTGAACGGAATGCTAAGGAGGCACAAGTACTTCTAGCGACATATAGTATGGCATCGGATGCACTAAATATCAAATCTCTTAATTGTGTGATTCTCGCTAGTCCGCGAAAACGGGTAGAACAGAGTACAGGACGAATTCTTCGCCAACGACCCGAAGAACGAACCCTGGCACCTCTAATTGTCGATATCGTTGATGTACATGACACTTACAAGAATATGTACAAGAAACGTGCTGAATATTATAAACAATGTGGCTATCAAATCTCTATCGAAAAGACTGGATCTGATGGAAAAATACAAGTTGTTCGTTCTGCTCGTCCAGCTGCTGTGGCAGCTGCAGAGGAAGCAGAAAATGAAATTAGACAGAGTCGCACAGTTGCCGATGGTGATGAATGTGTTATTAAAATCTAGGTTCTCACATTAATTGTTGTTGTTGTTGTTGTTGTGTACTCTTATTATTAAACCATGGTTTATTCTTATTATTTTTATAATTTTTATTAGAGTATGTATATTTATTATTATAAATAATTTTACTATTATATTTTTTCAGGTTAGGTTTGGGCATATATGATCGTGACATTGGCATCATAGGATATTGTAATATCTTCTTGTTTTTATTAGTAGTTTTTAATGAACTTTTAAATGTATTTATTTTATTACCCATATTCCTTCTAAAAGATTCATTATGTGATTTAATAATATTTTGAATATTATTACCAGCATAATTAGCAATCGACCCAGTTGGAGTTAAATATGATGATCCTGAACTTTTAATAGAAGAACGAATTTCTTTAGGAACATTTTTAAGACCTTGTTTGAATCCAGAATAAATTGCATTACCCAATTCACTCAATGCACCTCCTCTTCTTCTAGTCTTACGCATATTAATCTACTAATAGTTAGAACAAAAAATTGAAAAATAAAAATAATTCTTGAAACTACTATAAGAATGTCGTGGTTCAAGTATGATTGTAAATTTTGTGCTGAAACGTGTAGTATTGATATCTTTGGATATCATTTGATGGAAAATCATTTTGATCATTTAAGTGGATCAATTCAAATTAAGGATGATCGTATTCGTCTTTTATGTGTAACGAAGGAAGATGAAGATATGTTTATGTGTACAGCTTGTGGATTCGCCGTGAAGACACAGGCCACATTTGATAAACATTTAAGGATGAAAGGTGAAGAACATCGGAAACGACATTTAGAGAATATTCGTACGATGAAGGGCTCGACTTTTAGGGGAGAAGATCTGAAGTATATTTCAGAATTGGAGATTGAAGAAGACGATGAAGAAGAAGTTGTGGCTCGTAAAGCCAGTATTCGAAAGCGATCTCGGTCTTCGACTTCGGATGATGAAGAACCAGAAGCTAAACGACCCAGATATGCATTACCATTAGGTGATAGATTTAATAAAACATATAGCGATCTGCTACAAATATACAATGAACTACTCGTAGAAAATAGACGGCTCACTAAAGAAAATGAAGACCTTACTCGTAGTCGTGAAAATGCAATCAAATTACTATCAAAATCATAATAATTTGATTGAATAGACTTATATGAATTTTTTAATGAGTGCGTACACATGCATCGGGGACACCAACACGACCACCAGAAGGGACATTGAACATAACAGGAACACCAGCTTGTGTAACAACTGCATCTGCTCCAGAACGGAGGTGAGTGTAACCTGCAGTTGTTTCTTGTAGAACAGGGGAGCCACTGTAAGGGGGTTGTAAGGCGCCACCATACATGGAGCGTCTGCGTCTAGAGTTGCGTCTACGCTTGCTTCTGTGGCTACGACGGTGGCGACGGCGGCGACTGGAGCCGCCACTTTGGAAACCACCAGCACTTACCGTAGCAGGTTCAGGAAGACCACGGAGAGCAGAAGGCATTGCACCGGGAAGACTGTCATATTGTGGCAGAGTTGGAACTGTAGGACTTACATGTGGATTTGCACCTGTTTCACATGCAGTACGAGTAGTGATTGCAGCAACATTAGGACTATCCATTCCACCTACCGGGGCTGGAGTAATCTCATAACGACCTCCCTTTTGACTTCTCCGACGGCGACGTGAACCACCTCGATGGTCGGTGGTGACCCGCGAACCACCAGACATAATACCAGGTAAAGGACCAGGACCACTCAACCCAGGAAGACCTGTAGAAGGAACACCCTTTACAGCATAATCAGGTGCCGTAGCCTGACAGTTAGAGATTGGGTTATTGATTAAATAAGGGAGTCCAGGGACTAATACTCCTTCAACAGAATACGCAGCACCGGGACCACCCCCGCGTTGTTTATGACGTCTATGACGTGTGCGATGTTTACGAGCCATATCTAATTTGGCCACACAAAAATTGAGCCTTCCTGGCGAAAATGTTGACAATTAGGATATGATGGATGAACAATGAAATTTGTACATTCAAACACAATGTTGATTGCCCTATATGTACAGAATTATACAAGGATTATGATCAAATTACTGTCCTAGTACGCTGTAAACATATGTTTCATAAAGCATGTATTGATGAATGGTTAAAATATAAACGCGAATGTCCTACATGTAAAATGCCGTTGCTAGATAATGCAATTATACAGAAAATCGTGACAATGTGTACATTGAATTACTTCTGTAATTGTCTCAATTCTCAACAATTTAACCAGGCATCACCCACTCTAAAAGAGGCTATTGAAAACTTCATCGTTGATGATATTATTACAATAGATACTGATACTTATTATAAGAATAGTCGTTCGGAAACAATAATTATGATAAATCAGTTAAGAACTGATATATCAAGGCTATTACAATCAGTCGATGATGATAGTTTGATGGATCATCCGATTATAAATCAATATAATGAATTTGTTTATGGGCATCGGCCATTTCAACAAATAGTGGAGCGTTATCCAACTAATAGTATTATGACATGGTTTACAGAGATGTTTCTTCAGTAGGAGCTAAAATTTCATGGAACATTGAGCTGGGGGATAGAAGACTATGAGAAGGTAGAAGTTTGAGAACTTCATATTTTTTGAAAGTCTGATTCCACAAAACATCTACTAAAAGTTGTGTAGCACCTTCAGTAATGAATTTCTTCTTCAGTTCTTGACTTTGTGCCAGACGTGGAACACAAATGCGTCCAAGGAATACTCCACCCTCAGCCTCTAAAATATAACTATCAGGAAGATTCGTGCTCTTATCAGGACGAAGTAGAGCACAACGTTGCATATCAATAGTAGTTTTATGGATGCGTGGTTGTGGCTGTGTAGTTGGTTTTACACGGGCGGTATGAATCGGCATTTGACTACGAGATCGTTTGAGTTGTAGATTTGTCAGAATTTCATTAGCAACTGCATCATCTGCACCTCCTAGTCGCTGTGCTGTCTTATACACATCATCTTGAATTCTGAGACCAGGAATCTCTGATCTGATGCCAGCGCGACCAGGAATCATCCAGACAAGACGACGACGAAGAGGTACATCAGGTTGGAATTCCCAGACGGTTCCCTCTTCCTGTTTGCCGGCCTGTTCAATAAATTGCGTAAAACTTAGAGGTTCAATTAGTCGTAAATCAGCACCCAAAAAATGCTGTTGTTTATTGAGTTCAGAATAAATCATTTCTAGAATAGGCCACCGTTCAGAATATTTTTTATCTTTCAATAAATGACGACCTTCATATGTCCATACATCCTCAATTGTCATTAGTTTCTCCGCTTTAGAAATTGTTGCAATCAAAATACATGTACCCTTATGTGTTAGTGTTGCTGGAACTTGTAGGCGAATACTATATGGCTGATCTTGTTCCACGTTCCAGAAAACAGCAGGTTCCCCAGTCCGCAAAATTAGAAGACCTGCACGATTCCTTCCTGCGCGTTGCCATACATAAATAGGTACAGATGACATAAGTTGGGCATCCTTCTCCACATTTAGGTGATGGCTGATTCGCCAATTAGTTCCTATATGTTTTTCAATATGAGCAGCTACTGACTCACGAGCCGATGACTCAAGAGGCGTTAGCTGGATTGGTGCACTAAAAATAGGCCCCGAACTACGGAGCGAAACCGTCGCAGTTGCCGTTGTTTCCATTTACCTATTTGTCGTGATCAGGCTTTAATCTGCCTTTAGTGCCACTTATCAAAATTGGCACGACGTTTTGCTTCAAAATCATCTCGTGCTTTTCGAGCAGCATGAAGAGCCTCATTTTGAATCATTATGCGTTCACGGATTTCAGGTGCAGGCTTTGGATTGACACTGTCGTCGCCTAGACGATTATCAATCCAATTGTATGCACCTCGACGGCCTGGACCGTGACCAAGTGCTGCAGCTTGACCTGTATTGACAAGATTGTCAATATCATATGTAATATATCCACGATATTCCACGCTAAATAGAGGATTCATCTTGATATTTTTTTATGATTTAGAGTGTATTATATAAAAAATCAATTTTATTATATAGTAGATGAAGACATATACATTGATAATAAATGAATTAGATAATTGGACATATGCTAGTTTCATTGCAATGCTTCTTAGGCAAAGAAGTGTGATGACTATTGATAATGTTAACTATGACACTGACATAAATATTAGACGAAATGATGCAACAAATATTTATGTTTTTATAAGTGGTGTTGAGGAAACTGACCAACTGATTACAGTTGTTAATAAGACTGCAAGTACAACTCAAACAATGCCAATGCAAGAATGTTTTGATAGAATTAATGAATTATTTACCTAAATGTATTAAAACATAGAGAAATTTGTGGGTTCACTTGTATCATTTGCAAAAATTCCATCCATGAATTGACCTCCATTTTGTGCAAATTCAGGTGCAAACACTTCCATAGCATTTGATGTTGCCTGATTTGCAGGACCACCTATTCCTGCATCTTCAATTGCATCAACGGCGTCCATTGGTGGAGCAGGACGGAACATTCGTTCCGGATGCCGTAGACGTTCAGGTGCATTTGCTCCTTCATTTGATTCATCGTATGGATCTTTGGCCATAGGAGGAGGTTGTCTAATTTCCTCTTCTAAGGGTGCAGCCTGAGAAGGGGGTGATGGTCCTCCAGAGACAATTACACGGGGACCTTCAACGACGGGCATTGGTACATTATCAGGTACAAGTGCGGCCGCTGGTGTTGAATAATCGACATACGAGTCTTTTCCGAAAGTTGTATGTTTGAGGATCAATTGATAACCGACATATAGAATTAAAACTACAACCAAGAATTTGAGGAATGCTTCGAGTGTCATCTGTTTTCAGTTTGAAAAAACAATTAAATATAATTCATCAACCTTAGTGAAAACTATCAACTTAGAGAATAATTATCAAAATATTATAGTAGCATGGGAATAGATAATACTAATGAGAAAATGATTGACATTGTTTTGGATACTGTCGCGGCTTTACCTGTTGAGCCCGTTCCTTCGGCTGAAAAGGTAAAGAAGAGTATGGTCGTTCTTTTGAAGGCATTGTTTTCACGTCTGAGCTGTCTTGGATCCAGCGCTGTACAAGTAGCTCATCCCCCGACCCCTCCGTTGAAACCTGAGCCTGCAAAGGAGGAGCCAACTCCTGATGAATTACCTCCTCTGGAACCCAGTCCCGAGAAAGTTTAATATAATATCCAGACAATAATCTTCGCCAACTGACTAAGTCACCATTAGAATGACATTCTGTAAAAGTATTATTTGGACCATATAATACTTTTATAGGACTGACTTCCACCGATTCTATTTGTTTATACAATTGCATCTAAATGTTAATTGTCATCGACCTTTAAAACAGCATCCAAAAATTGATACTATGTAAAGCCAGATTACAATAAGATAGATTAGATGCCTCCTCCAGTGCTGACAACGACACTTTTAAATGTCCGCGGCGAGATTCGTCGTGCACAAGTGAAAATGACTGATGATTCTCGTCTCACTCTCGAACTACTACAGACGTATTTTAAGAAGAAGATGACACCATCAATGGTTGCATCATATCAGGACGGTGTTACTAATATCTATATTCTTGGATACAGTGAAGGAAGAGCAGGATCGGAAAATAAATGTGTATTACCTGTACCATTTGATAAACTGGTTTTATATGGTGACGCTATTGTTATTGCGGCAGATGCAGATATGACTAAGTCTGATCCACGCGATGATTCTGGTTGGATGAAACCAACGGTATATTTACCCACGAACTGGGAAGATTTCTGTGGTCGTGCTGCAGGTATTCGTAGACCACTAGATCCAGAAGAGGACGCAGTTAGTGAATCGCCTGATGAAGATGAAGAGGAATTGGGTGAAATTGAAGACGAAGAAGTCGCGGATGATGAATCCGAGGAGGCTAATAGTATTATTGAAAACGAAGAAGAAGAGGAAGTAATTCCTCAACCGATTCGTCGTAAAAAGAAGGCTGCACCTACACATGCACTATCAGGGTATGAAAAACAGAATATTCTATTGATGGCACAATCTCAAAATGAGCTAAATGCAGAGGCAGATTCTTCTTCAATTAGCCAGCGTACTAAATGTATTAATAGGTTTACATTCTTAATTGATGCAGCCAGTCTAACTAAGGAGCAAATAAATGAATTTGAAAATGAGATTTATAAAGCAACTTTGGAAGATGCAAAGAAGAAGCATATATTTGCACATTGGGACAATAAATTGTTTGAAGAGATCTATATTCAGCGCCAGCGTAAATTGTTCTCCAATCTCCATCCATCATCTCCGGTTGGGAACAAGGGACTTTTAGAGCGGCTCAGACATAAAGGTATTCTTCTAAATACACTTGCTCGTATGTCAGATATTGATCTCTATCCAGAAAATTGGGAACGTCTACGTGAATTGCAGGATATTCGTGAACAGAAATGGTTGGAGGGTAACACTAGTCGTAAAACAGATCTATTCAAATGTGGTCGTTGCGGTGGTCGTGAGTGTACATATTATGAACTCCAAACACGTTCTGCTGATGAACCTATGACAATCTTCATTACTTGTCTCAATAAAGATTGTGGGAAGAAGTGGCGTCAATAAGTTCATAATTAGTTATTATTATTAAATAGGGTATATGGATTTTTCAATATATATAACTACTAATACAGTGATCCCTGTAAGTGATTCATATTTATACGAATATTGTACTAATTGTTCTCCTTCTTTTAGATTCAGAAGAGAGAGAGCGATAAGCGAAAAACGAGATAGAAGTAGGGATGAAGAAAAACAAAACAAGGAAAATAAGAAAAAAACAATTAGTCGGTGTACCACCGTTAAACAAAAATATACATCCGGGCAACGACTTCTATCAGTATGTTAATAGTAAATGGTTACATCAGACTCAAATGCCTCCATCAGAATCTTCTTTCGGTGTTAGTGAAGAGATTGAAGAAAATATTCGCAGACAACTTTTACGACAAATTTACAAATTGATTATTGGACCTGACACAAATCTTCATCTTCACGAGAAGATTGTTAGATCATTCTTCAAATCTGGATTTTACAGTAATCGTCATGATCAACATGATAAAACCTTCAAAAAACTTCTCAGTGATCTAGGATGTATGAAGACAAGTGAAGATATTATGTCGACAATGGGTTCGCTAGTTCGTCGTAACATACCAACACTTCTAAGTGTTTATTTAGGAAGAGATTTGACGAATCCTGAAAAACCTGTTCTCGTCTTAACAAGTGGTTCACTATCATTGCCAGATAGTAGTTACTATAAAGGTGAAGCACCAGGAAAGATGGTGACACTTGGAATGTTTGAAACATTTTTAAAGCGCCTAGGAAAACATTTAGAATATGAAGATTTTGATAGAATTGCTATAATTGAGGCAAAGGCAAGTGATGCATTTGATGATCCTAATGGTTCTGAGCCGAAAATGATGACATGTAGTCAGTTAGAGAAAAAATACAGTCAAATTCCATGGTCCTCCTTTTGGAAAAGTTATGGACTTGAAAAGGATTGTAAAATAATGGTGCGATGTTTCAATTGGCTTCAATGGTTAAATGATCAATTCAAGCATTTTATTATTGCTGATTGGATCGCCTGGTTCCGTGTACAGCTCAGTATTTATTTTGGTCCACTGATTTCTAGTCCAGTTGATGATCTCTATTTTTCATTCTTCGGTTCAAGACTCCGTGGTGATAAAATTAAAATGTCACAAGAACATCTATTATTCCATATTGCCTCTTATTTATTACAACCATCACTCTCCTATATGTATAAGAAATGTTGTCTATCAGATTCACATCAAAAAGATGTTCGTCAATTTGTTAATAAGATTCGTACATCGGCTATTAAACGTGTTGATGATAATCCCTGGATGACCACCGCAACAAAAAATAGGACAAAGGATAAAATTCTTCACTTGAAGTTGGAAATAGCAGAAGTTGATAGTGGATCAAAATACCATGTCAACCCTAAAAGTCTATCAGAACTGGATATAGTATTTAATATGATGCAATTAGGAGAGGCTATTACTGAACGTGATATTTATTATGCCCTTCATGTATCGTCGCATCTACCACAAGGTGATGCGGTTTATGAAGTGAATGCTCATTATTATAATTCAGGTAATCGTCTAGTGATTCCTGCAGGAATTACTGAATGGCCATTTTATGATTCTACTAGTGGTCATAGACCAGGTTGGTCATTTGGTGGACTCGGGGCTGTTGTAGGTCACGAACTATTACATGCATTTGATGAAGATGGAAAAGATTATGACAATAAGGGAATTTTCCGTCCTTGGTGGTCTGCAGCAGATATGCGTGGCTTCAATAAGAGGACTGCTCAATTAATTCGTCTATTTGGAAATACGAAGTATTTGGGACATTTAGTGGATGGTAAGGCAACGTTATCAGAGAATATTGCAGATCTCGGAGGTCTAGCAATTGCATTGGATGCATTGAAACGACATTTAGATGCTGTGGGAATTTCTGGTCCTGCTCGTGAAAAAGAGATTCGTGATTTCTTCATTTCATATGCTGTTTCATGGAGAACTAAGGAGAGACGTCAGCGGTCCGTGTATAGACTTTTTACGGATGTCCATGCACCGGCCTCTTTGCGGGTCAATCTAATTGTCGGTCACTTCCAGGAATTTTATAATATATTTGGTGTGAAACCGGGTGATACATTATATATTGATCCAAAAAATAGGATTGTTATTTTTTAATTAATAAACATTAAAAATGATACATGCTTTACTCTTTAACGTGAGTTGTTTGTTTTAGCCTGTCTAATTGCAGTTGACACCGATGAACTAATTCCTGCAAAATATTCTTTCATTGCATGAATATTTTGACTAGAAATTGGTGTCGGATTAGCGGGTAAAACAGTTTTCATTACTGGCATATGTATGCGTCTTGTTTTCCTATTGGAATTTATCAGTTTTTTCTTTGACACTGTTCGGCCACTTCCTTTTTGGGGTATGTGAGGACCTTTATAATTATAAATCCTTCTATGTTTAATTAATTCCTTCTGATCATATTTTAAATATGGTTTAACAAATTCTGGAA
>JACCDW011771109.1_pt1 | contig 21720 bp, 25 predicted proteins | sample 7449781 | NCBI WGS metagenome assembly JACCDW01 (sample SAMN15323449, study PRJNA562643) | freshwater metagenome | isolation source: river surface water | place: USA:Blue River Watershed | collected 2017-08-18
GGCTCTTCGGAGCCCTATTTTTTTGGCTGGCATAAATATATTGAATAGGATATTTCCAGGAGTTATTACTATGCCCTTACAGATTCGCAGAGGCACTGAAGCTGAAAGAACAGCAATGACGCTGCCGCTAGCAGCAGGTGAATTGTTGTTTGTTACAAATACAGAACGCCTGTATGTTGGAAACAACACTACATTAGGTGGAGTGCCAATTACAGGTTATACCAACGAAGATGCACAAGATGCCGTTGGCTCAGCCCTCGTCGCGGGTAATGCAACAAACGGCAATATTACCTTTACATACAGTTCTACACAAGATACAGCAAATAGAATTAATGCCGCTGTTAACTTATCAAATTATGTAGGCACCATCGGAGCAACCGCAGTAAACGCTAATACAGTAGCCAACGATGCTACAGTGTTAGTTAATGTTTCAACAGGTGCTATTAATTTAAATGGAACTGTAAAAGGTCACATAATTCCTAATGCCAATGAAACTTACGACCTAGGTTCAGCAACTTATAGATTCCGCGATTTATATCTAAGTGGATCTAGTATCAAATTAGGTTCAGCTACAATTACTTCTTCTGGAACAGCCGTTGACTTGCCAGCAGGTTCAACTATTGCCGGATCACCTATTCCAGGATTTGGAATTGGTCAAAATATCAATGCAAATATTGTTGGTGACGATAGCACAATTTTAGTTAACACTTCTTCAAACATTATTCAGGGAACACACATTGGTGTGCAGAAAGGCAACGTTCAAGCCAACGATGCTACAGTAATGTTTGATGCTTCTACAAAAACACTATCTGCAACTAGCATTACATTAGGCGGTTATATTGGCATAGATGGAACTAAAATTACCAACAGCAACGTTAACAACGTAATTATATTTGACGGTGCAAGTATTGACATCTTTAACAATTTTACTGTTGCACAAGCAGGCCTTAGCCTTACAGGTGTCACTAACGGATCTCTAACAAGTTCGTTAGTTAGTTTTTACGGTTCAAGAGGAACTGTAACAAGTCCTACAACGTTGAATAACGGGGACAATTTCAGCGCATTATTATTCCTCGGACATAACGGCACAGACCATGTTCCTGCTTCAGCAATGTTTGCTGCAACTGACGGAGTTCCAAACTCTGCTAATCCAAGTGTGCCAGGAAAGTTTGTTATCTCAGTAGCAGACGGAACCAACGATATCTTTGCAGTAAACAAACAAATGGTATTCAGCAGCAATGGTGTATTGTCAGCTCCTATTCTTAAACCAGGAGCATACGCTACAGGTAGCCTACCATCTGGACCAGCTGAAGGATGGATCGTATTTGATTCTACAACTAAAGAATGGAAAGGCTGGAATGGAACTTTGTGGCAAGTATTAGGATAAAATTTTTATCTTAGATTATAAAAGGCCGTTAAGGCCTTTTATTTTTTCTACGTATCGTTCTCTCTATAAATAATTGACTTTATTAAGCAGGAATTAATCATGACAATGCAACAAAAAATGTGGACTTGGCATACCTGGAATCATCTTATTGCACTTTTGGGTATTATACTAATTTTTTCAACAGGTAACTATTGGTTGTTGATTCCTGCTATCATGTTAGGATTTGTAACTAATATGACAGCAAATATAGCGTTACATAGATATCTTTCTCATAAAACATTTAAGACAGGCAAGTATCGAGATTTGTTTTTAAGATATATTTCCATATATGCAGGTTTGGGACCATCTATTATGTGGGTAGTTGCTCATAGACAACATCATGCAGATTCGGATACTGATCAGGATTATCAAAATCCTAGAACCATAGGAAAATTTAATTCTTGGTTTACCGTATATCCAAAAACTCAATTTAAAACCATATACGGTAAAGACATAATCAAATGTAAACACAGTAGATTCATCTATAACAATTATTTTAAAATTCAAGCTGCCTGTTATACAATATTGTTTTTAATTAATCCATGGCTACCGATCATAGTTATGGCTATACCAATGACTATAACATTTCACGGTGCTGCTTCTATAGGAGTTCTTACTCATATATGGGGATATCGTGTGTTAGATACCAAAGATAAGTCGACCAACAATTGGTTCGCTTCGTTACTCAGCTGCGGCGAAGGATGGCATAATTATCATCACGGAAGACCCGGAGATCACAGACAAGGTCACAAATGGTGGGAACTAGATCCCCCTGCATGGATCATTGAAAAATTTTTTATTGTAAATGATAGATAAACATATAAAAAACGAATTCATTAATCTATGGCTATTTGATTACGATAACGAAGAATGGGAAAGAGTTCGATCTATCTGTTTAGAAGAAAATAACAGACTTCGTGATAACTATCTGCCTCATCGATGCAAAATAACAGATCATAGAGTTTTCTTTGTAGCATACCTACATGACGGAAGACCGGCTATGTTTGGCGGTATCAAAGAATATAGTCCAAACGTGGCTAGAATGTTTAATAGAATGTTTGGATTTCCTAGCATCAGAAGCGTTGTAGATTTTAAGTTTAATCATATGCTACTGGGAAAATATATTATGCCTGAAATGGAAAAAGCTATTGGCCATCAATATGATTTAACTTTTATAAGTATGCAACAAAGAGAAAGAGGCTATCCCGGTAAACAAGCATGGTGGAACTATTGGAAAGACAGTTGGTTCGAAATCACAGAAGGATGGAAAGAACATCCAGACTTAGTTCAAACATACTCCTCTGAAGAAAAGACCTGTTATCAAAATATTGTATATAGAGAATTAAACAATTTTAAATTTTCAGACTGGAATCCTAAAACATTATCTCACAATGAATACTATGAACGATTTATTAAATTATCCTAATTCTGTCAAAAGTGTTCATATTGAATTGACAAATAAGTGTCAGGCCAGTTGTCCTATGTGCGCAAGAAATTACAACGGCGGAAAAGAAAGAGAATATTTAAAGTTAAACGAAATAACATTAGACAACTTTAAGAAATGGTTCCCTATTGAATTTTTAGAAAGATTAGATAACTTTTATGCTTGCGGAAACTACGGTGATCCTATCATAGCTCAAGATTGTTTAGAAATTTTTCAATATATACGCAGCGTCAATAAAAGAACTAGATTAGCTATTCATACCAATGGTAGTGCAAGATCTATTAGCTGGTGGAAAAAGTTAGCTGAAGTCTTGGAAGAAAATGCTGTAGTAGTATTTGGTATTGACGGATTCAAAGGACAACATGAGCTATATCGAAGAGGCACAGATTTTGATAAAATTATAGAAAATGCTAGGGCCTTTATTTCAGCAGGCGGTAAGGCCAGAGCAGATAGTCTAGTCTTTGAACATAACGAAGAGTCAGTTGATGATTTACAAAACTTTCTTTTAGATATCGGGTTTGAAGATGTTAATTTTAAGACCACTAAAAGATTTTATGGCAATGACGACTTTGCTGTTTACGATAAAAACGATAAATTTGAATATAATTTAAAATCGGCAAAGACTGATAAATGGAAACAAGAATTTAAAATAAACATTGACAATCTTAAATCTAAAAATTTTCTTTTTGAAATGAAAAAGAATTCAGTAATAGAACCAGAATGTATAAAATTAAATCAAGTATATATCGATAGTCATGGAAATTTCTTACCTTGCTGCTGGATAGGTTTTGATTATGTTGATGAACTAGAAATAGAAAATGGATCAGCATTTATATCTGCTAGAAATACCATGGTCAAAGAATCAAAAGAAATTTTAAAAAATATCGGAATTCCTAATCTTAACAAAAAAAATATTTTAGAAATACTAGAAGATACAACTTTATGGAAATCGTTATCAGATAAATGGAGTTCTGAAGATAAACCGTTGTCCTGTGTCAAAGCCTGTTCAACTACTCTATACAATACCTTGTATACTCATACAGTTAAGAAAGAGTAACTGTAAATCCTTTGTGTTCTAATCTAGCAATAATAGGATCTAGTATAGATCTATCTACTACATTTAGCAGTAATTCACGATCGTTGATTCTGTCAAACCCAGTTACATAATGTGACTTTAGTAACCGATTCATTTCGGGCATAACTTCTATATAACTTTCTTGCTTCCAATCAAAATCTCCTCCTTCTATTTTTATTTTTACAAAATTTTTATCAGGATTAAATTTTGGTAATAGTAATCTTATTGTAAGATGAATACGATCCCTTCCACCAAAGTTTGCAGCCACGTGTATTTTTGAAGTATCCATTAACCAAAGTTTACCGTCAGCAGGTAAATGATACATTTTACCTTCATCTAAATCAATTATATAACTGTGAGGATTTGTAATTATTGATATATGATATCTGTCATCTGGATCTCCGTGAGCAGTGTATGTTTCAGCTGACGATAGTTTCAATAATCTTGCTTCGCCAATTGGTCCAATGCTTTCTAAGACATTGCCAATAGGTGTATTTGCAAACTCATCAAGCACAGTCCAGGGATCTCCAAAAAACGATCCGCTGGGTTTATTGAGATTCAATCTCTTTTCAAAATGAAGTCCTTTGACTTGTTCAATCAAAGGTTCGATGGAAAATATTTTGTTGATAAATTTTAACATTAAATACTCATATTATATTGAAATATTTATATGCCTGTTCGAACAGCAGAAAATTACTCTGAGCAATATTTAGAAGTTGAAAAACCGCAACCCCTCACAGACAAAAAAATAGAACAGTTGATACAAGATGTATTAGACGGAACTATAAAAAAAGATATCAGTGATCAGGTATATATTGATTTTCAAAATAATTTTAAAAATTGGTTGGCTAGATCTAAATTTAATAAATTAGAAGGTTTCGAATCTTTTACAAGGTCTGATATATGTATCGGTTGCACACAGTTTATTGATACAGTTTATATGAATGGCCCTGTCCAAACACTTAAGGGAGATTACAGATATCATTTAAGACTGAATCCCGATCTTTGTTATAGTGTTCCTGGATTTCTGATTCCTAACATTCCATTAATTATAGCGTTACCTTTTCCTAGCCTTGGTGCTGAACATCCTAACTTTGAGGAAATACTAGATGAGTGTCAAAGAAAAAATATCCAAGTTCATATCGACGGAGCATGGATCACGTGTAGCCGCTTTATTAATTTCAATTTTGCTCACCCTGCTGTGGTATCTGTGGCACTTAGCCTTTCTAAAGGATTAGGGCTTGGGTGGAATAGAACTGCAATTAGATGGACTAAATCTCTTAAGGCAGATGCTATAACTATCATGAATGACTTTCATATGAACAACCGTGTTCCAATAATGATAGCTAATCATTTTTTAACTAATTTAGATCCTGACCACTTGTGGAAAACTCACGAATCACGTTATAATAAAGTATGTCAGGATTTTAATTTAACTCCAACTAAGGCAATACATCTAGCATTAAGGGATGGACAACCAGTAGGAGTAAGTTCGTTGATAAGGTATTTAGAAAATGAATCGTCATAATATCGACGGAGTAGAAATACCTTTTGATAGATCCTGGAAAAACATAGGCATTGCCCTAAGTGGCGGTGCTGATAGTGCGTTACTGTCTTATATTTTATGTGAGTTAGCAAAAGAACATAATACAACTGTTCACGTAGTAAATCACATACGATGCTGGAAGACTAAACCCTGGCAACAAAGCGATGCTGATCGTGTTTATAATTGGCTGTTTCAACGCTTCTATCATACAACGTTTGTAAGACATACTAATTTTATTGCGCCAGAATTAGAATACGGTAACATTGGTCCTGCATTAACTGACGAATACGGAAAGAAGGTCAGCGGAGACAATATACAACAGCGTGCCTACGCAGAATATATCTGTCAAAAACATAATATTGATGCATATTACAATGCTGTTACTAGGAATCCTAGAAACGCAGACTTTCAAGGTATGACTCAAAGAGATGTAGATCCGACAGAAGACAATCAACATCTTTCTTTGATGCAACACATGGATCGTTGGGCTGTGCATCCGTTTAGGTTTGTTGAAAAATCTTGGATAATAAAACAATATTACAGATTAGAAATAACGGACTTATTAGATTTAACTCGTAGTTGTGAAGGAACATTTGAAGATATTAATTATCAAAACTATAAACCGGGACAATATGTTCCCGTATGCGGTAATTGTTTTTGGTGCAAAGAAAGAGAGTGGGCTATAAAAAATGCTATTAAAAATTAACAACAAACCTTTCATTACTCTTGACGAGCACATTGATATAGCTAGTATATTAAACTTAAAAGATGACTTTTATTTTATGGTATCTACCTTGTGGCCTAAGACCAGAACGGGTGTTATGCATGCCGGTGGTCTTGATATTGATAATTTAAATTCTATCTTTAGAGAAAAAGATGCATTGTATTTTGCACAACAACGAACTGATGAGTTAAGAAAAAATGACAGCGACTTAGATCAAAAATTAAGTTACTTTGAATCTAACAATGATAGAACAGGTTTAATTAGATATTTAAAATTAAAATATCGTTGTTTTGATCCTTACAACTTGTTGCAGATACGAACAACAGAAAAACCTTTATATTCTGCAGATGCGTTAACCTTTACAGAAGACGATTGGCGCAGTTATTATTGGATTGATGAAATGCAGAAATTTCAAAACATTAAAAATGCGCTAGAAAATCTTCCATTTAAAAACATAGGAACTGTAACGTTTTTTGTATCAGAGCATTATGTTCCTCTAGGATATCATAGAGACTTTAATTACTTTCCTTATAAAATAGGCAATCAACCTGATACGTTTCCACACAAGCAAGAAATGATTTGGTTTAGGTTTGAATTAGATAGACCATTTTGTTTATTCGATATCGAAGATAATCAGGTAATAGAATCTGTTCCGTTAAAAGGTTATTCTGCATTTTATAATCATCATAACTGGCATGGTAATCTCGAGTCAAATGATTTTACATCACTAACCATGAAAGTAGAAGGTGAGTTTACAGAAGAGTTTCGTAAACAGATTGGTATAGATAATTTAGAATATTATTACAAATGACAAACAGTAAAACATTTTGTATGCATCCTTTTACAGGACTAGCAACTAGAGAAGACGGTGGCATACAGGTATGTTGCCGGAGTCATCCTGTTGGGTTTATACAAGACAACACATTAGAAGAGATATGGAACAATGAAAACATGTGTCGTATACGTAAACAAGTTCTTAACGGAGAACGTCCTAAAGAATGCGAACCTTGCTTTAGTTTAGAAGATCAGGGTGTAGAAAGTCTACGTCAAAGACACATTGCCGGAGTCATCCCCGAGTCACGTATTAACCTATATCCTAATGCTGTAGATAAACTCAACAATGACTATACTATGCCGTTTGATATTCCTACTATGGAAATTAAACTTAATAATTTGTGCAATCTTAAATGCCGTATGTGTCATCCTATGGACAGCACAAGTTGGAATGATTGGTCAGCGGTCGAGGAGTTTTATGTTAAAGAAAATAACATAATGGTCGACTTAATTAATAAACACAATCTCAAAGTCAAACCTCATTTAGACAAATTTGAAGATAACCCCAACTGGTGGAATAGTTTTGAAAAGCTGTTGCCCTATTTTAGACGTGTAGAGTTTGCAGGCGGCGAGCCCCTAATGGATCCACAACATTATAAAATCTTAGACATGCTTGCTCCATACGGTCATCAAATTGAAATCAAGTATGCAACTAATCTAAGCATGTTAGGCAAGAGCAATCGCACTATCTGGCAGTATTGGCCTAAATTTAAATCTGTTGCTGTTAATGTTAGTATAGATGGCATCGGTGATAGTTACGAATACATTCGTGGTAATGCATCTTGGTCGGAACTTGTTAATAACATTAAACAAATACAAACTATCCCAAACATTAGTCGTGTAGTCGGAGCAGTAGCTGTTCAAGTTAGCAATGTGTTAATATTAGATAAAATGATAGAACATTTTTTAGAAGATCTTGGTATTATTTTTTATACCAATATGGTAAAATATCCTAATGTTCTTTCTATTCAAACATTACCAACACCTCTCAAAGATTTGGCACACCACAGACTTGAAGCAGTTAAGAGTAAGTTATCGAGATTTAAATTATGCCAGGAACACCCTATGCTGATAGATCTTACCACAAAACAAATAGAAGGTGTTCAAAATTTCTTAAGATCCAAAGATGAAAGTCATTTGTGGACGGATTGTATAGAATTTAATCGTAGGTTAGATCAAACTAGACAGCAGAGTTTTACAGACGTTACTCCGGAGTTCAAGAACTATGTATAAGGTAACAAGTTCTTGGCCGCACCAAGACCAAATCAAAGTAGAATGGAATTTGGGAAAACGCTGTAATTATGATTGTTCATACTGCCCAGCAAGCATACATGATCATTTTAGTCCCCATACAGACATTAACATTTTAGAAGCAACTGTTGATAAATTATGTGAACTAGGTAAACCTTTACGTATTAGTCTAACAGGTGGAGAGCCGTGCGTTCATCCCGACATAGAAGATCTATTAGAATATCTAAAAAGAAAATACGTATTCTGGGTCAATCTAACTACAAACGGAACTAGGGGATATCGATGGTATTTAAACAATGAAATATTTTATAATCATCTTGTATTCAGCTTACACTTTGAACACGAATGGACAAGAGTGTTTGATACTATATTAAAATATTATGACGAAACTGAACGAGAGTTTTTTGTCAATATAATGGCGCATCATGATAAAATGGATCATGTAAGGACTGTTGTTAAAAAGTTTGACGAAATTGGTATCAAGTATGCTGTAAGAAGAATCCGTTGGACTGAAGGTGATCATAATGTTTTTGATGATCTTCGATACGACGGTAAAGATTTGCAATGGATATTAGATCAGGAATCTACAGTCAAACCTAATACTGTAATTTATAAGCATGATCAAGAACCAATGTATTTTCATTCTAATGATGTTATTAAAAATCACATAAACAAGTTTAAAGATTGGACTTGTCGAGCTGGCCTAGAAAGTCTCATGATTAATTGGGATGGTGAAGTGCATAGAGCAACTTGTAGAGTTGGCGGTAGTCTAGGCAATATCTACAACGGAACTTTTATGACTCCAACTAATCCTATTATATGCACAAGAGACTGGTGCACCTGTGCTGCTGACATACCATTAACTAAGGAAAAAATAAATGACTGAAAAAATTCAACTTAATAGTTGGGACGAACTTCAACCACTCGAAGTGGTAGCAGTTGGTAGCACCTATGACTCAAGTTTTTTTGATGGAGTTAAAAATAAAAAAATAGGTGATGTATTAAAAAAGATTGTTGACGAAACCAACGAAGACATTGAATATTTTAAGTCTCAAATGCGTAGTCACAACATACAGGTTTTACACGCTAGTCCTAAAGAGCTAGGATACAAAGACAGCATATTAGATTATGTCGATGTTAATGGAAAACTTGGTTACGATACTCAGCGAAATATTGTTAAGAAAAATTTAATTCCAACCAGTCCTTTACAAATTAGAGATGATAGCATTATCATGGGTAACAAGCTGTTAATCACTGATAAGACTTTTGAAGTTCAAGGATATGTTAAAAAGTTCATTGAGTGGTTTGGCGAGGATCAACTTGATCTATCTATATATAACGGAAATTATCAATTCAGCAGGACTCATATAAATTTAAAATCGCAAGCACTAGACGAAGGCAAAGACGAAAACTATTACATAGATAATCCAACAGACAACGTAGCAAATCTTGCTGGATTTTGTAGTCCTAATCTTGTAAGACTAGGCAAAACTTGTATAGTAGATCTATGGCAAACCGAAGACATACTCCCAGTGTTAAAAGAAAAGTTTCCTATGTTTGATTATAAAAGTTTACAGATTGGTGGACATTTAGACAGTGTATTCAGTGTTTTAAAACCCGGCTATATTATAGCAGGTCCTTGGTTTAGGGGAAACGAAAATGTTTTTAAAGATTGGAACATTGTATATTTTGAAGATTCAAAATGGGATAAAGTTTCAGCATTTTTTGAATTGAGAGATAAAAATCGTGGCGATTGGTGGGTGCCTGGAGAGGAACATAATGATCAGTTTACAGAGTTTGTAGAAGCATTTCTGCCTAATTGGACTGGTTACTGCGAAGAAACTATTTTTGATTTAAACTGTTTAGTGGTTGATGATAAGCATGTAGTTGTGAACGCTGAAAATCCAGAGCTGTTAAAAGTCTTGAGAGATTTAAAGTTAGAACCAATTGTTTGTCCTCTACGAAACAGATTCTTTTGGGACGGCGGATGGCATTGTCTTACACTAGACATTAGAAGAAGAGGCGGTCAAGTTGATTACAGAATCTGAAAAATTTTTAAGGCAGTGGATTTTAGATTTCTTAGATAAGCCCGATCCGCTGTTGAATAATTTACCACCGTGCCCTTATGCAAAGAACGCAAAAATTTTATTTGTTGAAACTGCCGAATATACAAAGTCTATCAACGAATATTTTGACACGTGGAATGACCAATATGATGTCATATGTTTTATATGCGGGGAAGTTGATCCTGAAAAATTTGTGTTAGACATTCGGTGTCTAAATGATTACTGGATGCCATACGGGTTTGTATGCTTGGAAGATCACAAAGATATTGCTGAACCGTTGCATCATTTAGATTTTAGAAACGGAAAATATAATATTGTGTTGGTTCAAAAATTAGAAAAAATAAACGATGCTAGTAAAAAATTAATGGCTGCAGATTATTATAAAAATTGGTCCAATGATTTATATAACAATGTTGTTGCCTGGAGATTAGATAGGACCTAGTTCTTCATATCCTAATATTTCTTTTTTATAATTTGCTGCTGGTCCTAGATATAGATATTTAAATCCACGTTGCTTATAGATTGCACAAGCATTTTTTAAACTTTCCATGCCCAGTCTTAAATCAGGATTTTTGTAATCCCATGCAAACTGTAATGCCTCAGCATGTTCGCTATCGTAGATTCTTATCATATCCCATGCTGCTAGATTGTTGTTGTCATAATAGCCAATGATATCAACCGATGGATCTAGATATTGACTGTTGAAAAGTGGCATCACACTGTCAAACTTTTTAAATCTACAATATTCTTTATAAATTTGATCAAGCACTGTTATGTCTCTGTCAACGATATATTTCCATTGAGATTCTGACATCGCATCATAATTGGTCTTTGATAAATCTATTCTACAAAATTTCATTTTAAAATATCACCTAGTTCCGGAAAATAATCTACAGCATTTAATCCACGTATGCTGTCTAAATTTTTAGCATATTCTTTAAAGTCTGGTAGCAAGTGTGTGTGATCTTCTGCTTCGATAAATTTTAAAATACCTTCCCACCTTGCCCAACCATATGGATTAGTTTTCCAAAAATTATCATCTTGTCTATAATTATCCCATAACCACTGTTTAAAATCAGCAAACTGTTTGCGTATTTCTTCCTTGTCTTTTTGAGGTAAAATTCTAGCACTAAGGAAAGTAGGAATATACAACAGATGCAGACTAATAATCCCGCCACCAGTTTCAAAATCATCCATTTTAAATTTATTAATCTTTTTAAAGCCTTGAGATAACTTCCACTTGGCAAAATCTACTATGTGTTTGGCATTAAACACTTGCACAGCGCAGGCAATACTTACATGAATATTGTCGGGTGTATTATCAAGCATTCTTAGACTACGTTCAATATCAGACCACTCAGTTGGATATCGTATATAATAATTTCTGTCACCTAATGCATCAATACTAAAGGCAAATCTAACCTGTTTAAAATTTGTCCATATATCGATCATTTTTTGATCAATAAGAATACCATTAGAATTGTATCTTAATTGTATCTTTGCAGCATATCCTCTAGAAATAATTTCTTCTAAAAATCGTTTATGCTCTTTGATCATTAAAGGTTCGCCACCGGCAAAATATATTTCTTCTATGTTTGGAATTTGATCAAATACTTCTTGCCAGAATTCTGGTTTCTCATACCATTGATTATTAAACTCGCTGGCGTTCCAGCCAATTTGTTTTAATACCACTGTGCTCTTTGTTTTAGATACTAGTTGATTATAATCTTGTGTCCATCTAGAACTGTCATGTGGACTGCACATTACACATTTTAGATTACAGGTATGACCTAGTCTTAGATCCAAGTATCTAATTTTATCTGGAACTGATCCGTTTTCATCTGTGTCTTTAACTAAAGTTTTTAAATCTAATCCTTTGTTATTCCACTCGTAGTGTTCCCAGAGTCTTTTACTGACTACACCATTAGATTCTTCTTCAAAACATTTTGTGCAACTGGCAGAAATATTTCCTTCCAACATTGTCTTACGAACAGATTTCATATAATCGTTGTTCCAGGCACTGAGTAGACTATCTTTGCCAAAATTGGCAGGCTCACCGTTTTCTTTCTTAACAAGCCCGACACCATAATCACCAGTGTGAGCACCGGAAGCATTAGTTACACAGCATAAACGAGAATCTCCATTTGGGCGTGTAGCCATATGAATCCAAGGAAGAACACAGAATGTTTTTGATCCTGTTTTTTCTTCTACTAGTTTAATAATTTTTTGACGTTGTTCTTCCATAGTAAATATAGTTATCATGCAATATATAGGAAATTTTCAAAGCTGGTTGCCGCAACATGCTATCGATACAATGTTAACAATCGATGGAGATCGTAGACCGGAACACAATCCAGAATCTTATAAAAGTGGGTTGGCCAATGTATGGGCTCGAGCTGGATTTAATTTATATAAGATCGGTTGGACGATGTATTATCAAAGTCATTTTAATAAAAAAATTACTATTCCTACAGAAATTGAAAATGTTTCTAATTGGTGGTTCTGTAAATTAAATCCGGGCGATATGTTTCCATTACATCAAGACCTATATAAGGATCCTAAACCAGTTAAACGATATTGGATGGCCTGTCAGGATCATATGCCAGGGCACATATTTTTTTACGGTAAAGAAGCATTAAACAATTATCGAGCCGGTGACTTATTTCTGTTTGAGAACGAAAACGAGTGGCACGGCTCATGCAATATAGGATTCGCTCCTAAAATTAGTTTACAAATAGTCTGCGATCAATAACTGTCTAAATGATCTATTCCTAGTTGTCTACGAAATTCTTCTGTAAATCTTCCGTCTATTCTAAGACCATAGGCTTGTGTATTGGTCTTTTCAGAGCCATGCCAATCTGAATCATTAAACCAACAGGCTCTAGAAGTTATGTAAACTTTTTCTTTTGTTTCGGGATCCCACAAATATAACTGTTTTTGACTGTTAGGAGTAATATGAATGAATTCATTTCTATGAGTTCCGTAACCATGAATTCCTAATTCAGTTCCGTATAAGTCTCTATGACACACTGGCATGCAATCGTGTTCTTGTTTAAAAAATAATATTCTACCTAGGTGTGTAAAAATTCCAGAGGTTACTAAATTTTCTAACCACAGTTTTAAATTTGGAAAATGCACTGCATCGGGTGTCCATTCTTTTTGATCAAATCTGCTTTCCCATCCGCCCTCTTCTGTTTTTAAGAATACAAACTGATAAGCATCGTAGGCACCCATTGCTAATTTAAGATATTGAATAAACTGATCTCTATTATCCATTTCTCCCAATTCTCGTCCAGCTATCCTAATAGGATCACTGTCTGGAAGTTGATAATATTCTTCGAGAGCAACACATGAAGGTTTGAAGTCTGCTTCCCATGATCCGGGTTCCAAAGCTCCGGAAGGTTTTACAATGTTTCCTTCTTTTTTATATTTAGACAAGACTATTCCTTTGGACATTTCGGCATGTAATTTTACAAACCTATCAACATCGATGAATTGATCCAGATCAAAATATTGGTGACCATTAATACCTTTTATCATTTTTCTTCTCTATAAATAGTAGCATATTTATGGATTTCAAAATGACCAGAGAGTATTTATTGAGCGAAGGCAAATGTTTAAAGTTAGATCTTCCAATACCTCATCAAGCGATTCTAGAAGAAGCCAAAGCGATACGCGACATGTTCATTCCTTATCGCACAGGTGAATATGATCACAACGGTTGGCACAGTGTTTCCCTACACGGCTTCTCTCACGATAAACCCGCATCGTATGATGCCTACGGGTTCACTGATGGCGGCGAAGCTGCCAAACAGTTTATTTGGACCAAGGCTGCAGATAGATGCCCGATTACAGTTGAATGGTTAAAGACAATGTTTCCAACAAAAAAGTTTGCCAGAGTTAGATTCATGTTACTAGAGGCAGGCGGGTATATTGCACCTCACACCGATGCTCCTATTCCTCATATCGAACCAGTTAATATTGCATTAAGCAACCCCGACGGCTGCGACTGGGTGTGGGGAGACGGCGATATACTAAAATTTCAACCTGGAGATATTTGTGCAATGAATATCGGGCTTGAACATTCTGTAAAAAACAACAGCAACGAAGATCGATATCACATGATCGTGCATCACCATGATTCAACTGATGAATGGAAAAAACTTTTAATTAATGCTATGGAGAAACATGAAGTCCAAGGTTCTTTTGTGTCTAGTTCGTTCCTATATTAACAATAAATGGATGAGTGATAAGGCTGCACAATTAACAAGAGCCTGTCAACGATGGTGGAGTTTAGGAAATTATGATCTAGTAGAAGTTGATAATTTTGTAGAAATTAACAATTATGTTAAAGATTACGATTGGATAGTTGTTCAGTCGGCAGGAGATATCATTACAGATAGCGACTATCTTAGAACAAAATTAGATACCATAGACGAATCTGTAGGGTTGATAGCTCATATACTATGGTATGAACACCATGATAATTGTCCTCACATCCATCACCAATGCTTTATCATTAATTGTAAAGCGATAAAAAACACCATAACCTTTACGCAAAAAACAGACACAGGAAAATCATTTGTTAGAAGCAAAGAAGATCTACACGACAGTCATGCTCCTTTATCGGTTTGGTATGGAGAAGATATAATACCAAGAGACATACAATTTGGAACTAATTTAATAATTGAAGTTTTAAACAACGGCTATAAAGTTCAAAACTTTGATATGTCTTGGAGATTTAATCCTGAAAAAAGTAATAAAGGTGTAGAAGAACTCATTGATAAATTTGGTTTTCCTAGCATACCGACAAGGGGCTATATCTGGCCAGAACTAGAATCTGATCATTACGAACAGGCATTTAAAAAGTTAGAACCAAACGAATTTTTAGATCCGTTACAAACTGCAATTATTCAGTTATTTAGAAAGTTGTTAGATTACAATGATCTTAATATTATACATTGGGATAAGTTTGAAGGGTTGAAAAAATCTAATTGTGTTATTTCTCCTGCAAATGGATTGTTAGGGGAATCGCTGTGTTTAAATTCAAACGCTAACAAAATAATATTTTATGATGTTAATAAAAATAACATAGAATTTAAGAAACATTTATATGCCAGCTGGGACGGCAAGGATTATTTTAATTTCGCATACGACTATGCTAAAGAAAAAAACTTAAACATAGAACCATCAACGCCGGATGGTATAGAAGAATCTTTAAAATCAAAAGATGATGTAGAAAAAGTTTTTAAAAATTGGAATTATATAAAATCTTTAGAGAAAGAATTTTTACATATTGATATAATAAAAGATTGCGATCAAATAATTTCTAGAATAGTCGATAATACTGTGATACATACAAGCACAATCTTCAATTACTATCTACAAAGTAACATTATTCACGATGAAGAAACTATTGCTTCAGCTTTTGAAAAATTAAAACAGAAAATAAATGCCACAGGATCTACCTGGATAGAAACAGAATGAACATATCAAACTGGAATTATTATTATAACGAAGAGCCCGGAGATCGATTCCGTGCCAATCTTGTCTATACTGCATATGTAAGTCCGGATAACAATACATTGTGTATGAAATTTTACAGAGATCCGGGCTATCATACGGATCTAGAAGAAAATAATCTATGGACTGACGAACTATTAGAAGAAAGATTTCAACGAGAATTAAAATTTTACAATCAAGCAAAAGACAAAATTCCTGTGGCAGAGATTTTAGATGTTGACGAAAGATCTAGATCTATATTTCTCAAATGGCCGGGGGATGATTTTTATATGATGGGCTATAAAAATTCCTATAACTCAGTTTTACCTGATTGGAAAGAACAGATGAAACAACGATTTTCCGAGATGTGGTCTATGGGCATACTAAAATTTAGTATGCATCCGAATAGTTGGTTAGTCTATGACGACGGTATACTAAGACCTATAAACTGGTTTTTTACATTTGAAGAAAATGAATCTGAAAAATCTATATCTGAATACCTCATACAGTTAAGCGATAGCAGACAGGATAAACTAAAGCCGTTATTAGAAAAATTTAATATTGACATTGAGAGAAAATACAAATTATGGGATCTGCAAAATATCTGTTTTGAGAGTTTTAGACATAACTATCCTAGTGAACTTATAGATGAGATCTTAACCCTAAAGAAAATGTTAAAATGAAAATACTTGTGTTAGGCGGAACATCTGGAATAGGAAAGCTAGTAGCAGATCATCTTTCTGCTGAGGCTGTTTCTAGATCTACGGGTCATGGGCTTCCTGAAAATTCTGAAAAAGTAGTTGACCTTAGTTTAGAGTATGATATAATCATAAACTGCATACCCGACGAAAGTCAAAATGGTATACTAGAATCACTTTGGGAAAAACATAAAGAATTAAATTTATCTACCTATTTTATAACCGTAGGTAGCATGGGTTATCGTTTTAAATCTAAAGATCATCATAAAAGTCAATTGCAGGATTATTCTGAAAAAATATTGTTCGATCAAAATAAATTAAGACACACTCTGATTAATCCTGCATGGTGTTACAATGCAAAAGATTCTTCTCCTATTCCTTTAGTAAGTGAGTCGCAGTTGTTAGATATTTTTAAATTTTTGATAGATCAATACAGATACGACACTGTTATATCTATAATAGAAGTTAAAGGTAAAAATGTTTTATAAAAATATTTCAGTAATTGAAATTGAAAATTCTACTATCTGCAATGCTAGATGTCCTCAGTGTCTTAGGGAAGAATTAGCATTTGACAATCTTTCTTATGATCAAGAATATTTGCCTGTTGATTTTTTTGATCGTATTCCTTTAGAAGTTTATAAAAATTTAAAAAAAATACATTTTGCAGGAACTTTAGGCGACCCTTGTGCTGCGCCCAATTTCTTAGAAGTTGTTAAAACTGTAAAAGAAAAAAATAAAGATATTAAAATAACAATATCGACCAACGGAGGCATGAAGTCTGCAGATTGGTGGAAACAATTAGCCGAGTTGTTATCCCCAAATGACACAGTTATGTTTGCCATAGACGGCTTAGAAGATACCAATCATATATACAGAGTTAACGTAAGTTGGGATCACTTAATTAAAAATGTCAAGTCATTTATTAATTCGGGTGGTAATGCAGGATGGCAATTTATTGTTTTTAAACACAACGAACATCAAAGAGATCAAGCAAAGTCTATGGCCAAAGACTTAGGATTTAAAGAATTCCTTTTAAAAAAATCGCATAGATTTCCAGTAAGCGAAATTAAAGGTATTAAAATTGTTGGTTCAAACAATGTGTTAATCGAACCGTCAACTGATTTAGAATTTGTTAGCGAAATCAAAATGTTGCCAAATCCAAAAACATGGCAGCAGGATACTGCTCACCTTAATATCGACTGTGATGCATTAGTTGACAACAGTTGTTACATAGATGTAAAAGGTAGAGTGTTTCCTTGTTGCTATATAGCGGCAGCAGTGTATCAATACGAAACTGATTTTGGTAAATCTGCCAATCAAGGATGGGAAAAATTATGGAACGAAAATGGTAACGATTTAATAAATCTTCATAATCGTTCTTGGGATGACATCATTAATGGCAGTTTCTATACTGAAGTAAAAAGAAAATGGACCAGTGAAGATAGATTGTCAGTTTGTGTGTTCTTCTGCGGCGCCAATGCTAAATCGCCCTGGCCAGATATTACTGATCTTTGATCTTTCCTACGATCATAAATCTCTTATACAACGGTAATTTGTATTCACCACTCCAGAGAATTTTTAAATTACTCTGTTCTTCAAATGTTTTTAGGCTGTCAACAGTTCTAATATGTTCGGGTATTTCGTAGTTGTTGCTTTGAATAACTATCAAAGCCCCAGGCAAAATATTACCAAGCCATTTATCATATTGTTCTTGTGTAATATGTTCGCAGCTGGTGTTAATAACAACATCAGCGTTGTAGGTTAAGTCGCACATGTCGGCAGTAACAGCTTGAAATTTACCCACCATCTGTTCCATTTTATTGATCGTATTTGCTATTTCTTCACAGTTGGGATCAATATCAATACTTCTTATAGACTTACATATAATGTTACTTTGAAATAGCATACTGGCCAATACACCGTTCCAGCCACCGCAGATATCTACAGAGATCATTTTTGTTATATGAGGTCTCAGGCTGTTTATCAACCATTCTTTACTTCTTATTTGACCTTTCCAAAAAGATTCTAAAGTCCGTTTAGGATCTTTGCTATTGCGAATAGCATCCATCCAAAATAATATATGTTCTGAATCTAAATCCATTATGCTTTCACCAAAGGTATAAATTTTTTAGAGTTGTTACTTCTAAATTTAGGCATGACTGTTTCTACACTACATAGGCAAGAAGTCTGCTCACAGGTAGCATATTGCAAGGTTGGTTTAAATTTTTCTACAAAATCTGGATCATACAGATTATAGTATTCGTTCTCTCCGTATAATTTTTGATTGCAGGTTCCTGCTATCATCCCATTTTTATTAATGTTCAACCAGTTCACTCCAACTGAACAACTCCATCCGTAGAAATTGTTTAATCGTTTTAAAAGAACTTCATTGTCTTCTAATCGATATTTTTTATTTTTAGAATCTACGGCTGTAACTTTACTAACATAATATTTGTTATTTTTTAAAAACCAAAATATATTAGCCCGTCTAGCTCTATGTGTTGCTAGAATATTTTTCTGTTCATCAGTATATTCAATCTCTGGGTCGATGATTTCAACATATCTAATGGTCCAACTCTTCTTGCTGGTCTTTAGATCATTGACCATTTCAATACATCGGTCCCAGTCTCTAGGATCCATCATAACAGATACACTGGCAACAACATTCTTAGTATAAAGATAGTCGCATACTTGCTTCAGATGATTAGAATCACTATACTCTCTATGGCAGCTTACATGAACTCTGTCAAAATAAGGTGCTGCCTTTTGCCACCATTCTATACTTTTAGATGCATTAGTGGTCATTGATATTAAACACTTGTAGTTTAATTTTAAAAACTCTACGAAATCAATTAGCTTAGGCCAGTGACTGGGTTCTCCGCCGCAGAAGTGAATGTCAAAAATACGTTTATTAGAGTGTTCTAGATAGTATTCAATTAAATGTGTTATGTTTTTTTTGATAATATCGATGTTAGGAAACTTATGTGTGCCGTCATTACTGCCGGGCCAACAATACCAACATTTGTAATTACAATAATTTCCGAGATTTATGTCGATGTTTAATACATCATCTCGCCAGTTGTTATGTATTGATACTAAATCCATTTTGGTATCTTGCTGTCTGCAGAACTTACACAACTATTAGTGGTGCAAGCGACTGGAGAATCAAACAATTTAAATCCTTCTGTTAATGTTCCTAAAGGCCGATCGTGGCAGCTATAGGATCTTTTCACTTCATTACTTCTTATTATAACACTTTGATACCCGCTATTGCAATTCCAATCTTTAAATTTGTTAAAACCATAGGCATTAAAACGTTCGGCCTGATCGAAAAGATATTCTTGGCCTTCTCGATCATACAAAGAAATTTGATAAAGTTCTTGGCCTTCTGCTTGCTGAGGAAATCCTGTCTGCATAATATCGACCATTTCTTCAGTATAACCGTCAACTACAAAACTTGCTGTAGGATCACTCTGTGGTTTAAGTGTTACATTGATTCCTCGTTTATGTAATCGCTGACATCTTTCATACAATTCATAAAATCTTTCAGGGACCATAACTTGATTGACTGTAACGTGAACAAGCTCATACATTAATTGCAAACACTTGTCTCCGAACTCTTGTTCTTTAGCATGTTCTGCGTGATAGCTAGCAGTAATACTTCTGCGCTGTAACAACGATGTAGCATCGCACCAACTTTTCCACCATTTACTACCCGGACTTAGATTAGTAGTCATGTGAACACTTTGATAAGAACTTTCTTGCTCATCTAGATGTTTAATCAAATCCAATAAATTTTTATAAGCAGTTGGTTCTCCTCCGCTGAAGCTCCAGTGAAATTCTGTAAAACCGTTTTGTCGAGCCTGACGTTTGATTTCGTCTATGGTGCGAGTATAAATTTTTATGTCTTGATAATCCAATTTGTCGCTGCGAGCATAAGGCCAGCAATAGGAACAAGAGTAATTACAGAATCTACCCAATATCCAACTTGTTGAAAACAATGGTCTTTCTAGCATAGTGCGTTGTCCAAAACGCACAATATTATTAAATGGAATTTTTTGAAATTGATGATTCATAAACTGATAATATTTAATCACTTAGGGGTTGATTATTTTTAAACCCGGTTATATAATACATTTGTGGTCGTGAGTGGAACATGGCAGACCTCCGGTCCGTTGCGAAACGCACTTGGGAATAGGGCGCCGCTGTAAGCACAGCCCTTGTAGGTTCGAATCCTACCGACCACACCAAATTCTATTATAAGTAGAATACTACTAACAAGAGGAAACATTATATGTCAAATACAGTAGAACAACTAAAATCACAGTTTGAAGAATTTTTATCTGAAGATTCTAAATTCACAGCAGGTAACGGTGCAGCAGGAACTAGAGCACGTAAGGCTCTTCAAGAAGTAGCCAAACTAGTAAAGGCACGCCGCAATGAAATTACAGAAGAAAAGAACGCCCGCAAAGAAGCAAAAGCAACTGTCAAAGCAGGCTAATATGGATCAAAAGGACGACAACACTGTCGTTCTAGATCTTGGTGAAACTTATAGTTACAACTTCGGTGCCGCTCAACCTAGTTATGGTTTATCTAGTAGCGGCATCGATACTATAACTTTAGACAATATGGCTAGCTCAATTACTTTACCATCAAGTGCTTGGACTTCTACAAGCGGGACAGGTTACACTATTGCCACTACTGGAACCGGAGTATGGGGGAATAATTCAGCCAACGTTCATATCAATGCCGATGGTCTCACAATGAAAGAAGGCTCTGATATAAAAATCGGTGGAAAAAGTTTAACTGAAGCTATAGACAAGATCGAAGAACGGTTAGGGATACTTAATCCCAATCCAGAACTAGAAGACCGCTGGGAAAAATTAAAAGAGTTACGTAGGCAATACGTGGAACTCGAAAAAGACCTTCTCGAAAAAGAGAAGATAATGAAGATTTTAAAGGAATCATAATGGATGTTCGTCTCATCAGCTACTCACAACCAACAGCAGAATTTGCAGATCTTGGAGTCGACGATGCACAAGAACTCATTGCGTATTGCGCCCGTGTCAGCAACCCAAGCAACCAGCTCAATACAGAGACATCAGAGAAGCTTATACGATATCTTGTTAAACACGCACACTGGAGTCCCTTGGA
>JACCDW010603275.1_pt1 | contig 21718 bp, 20 predicted proteins | sample 7449781 | NCBI WGS metagenome assembly JACCDW01 (sample SAMN15323449, study PRJNA562643) | freshwater metagenome | isolation source: river surface water | place: USA:Blue River Watershed | collected 2017-08-18
CAACTCTGGTATCGTTACAACGCCCGTAAGGGCACTGAAACTTTACTGACAAGGCGTACCGAAGGCGGAGGGGCGTAAGCCCTATCCGCTATACACCAATAGAGGCGATTTAAAGTTTCAACGGTGTGTAGGAATGTAAATGATTTATGGCCAATTTATGTATAGACATACAAGATCATATTTGATATTATGGGTAGTATGCCACGTGTGATCGCTCTATGCGGCCCTCGCCGTGTGGGCAAGGACACAATCGCAAACTACCTAGCAGGATATGGATACGAGCACATCAAGATCACGGCGCCTCTAAAGGCCGTGTGCAAAACACTTTTCCATTTTAGTGATGATCAGCTGGAAACCGATATCAAGGAGGTAGTAGATCCTCGCTGGGGAGTTTCGCCACGACAGGTGATGCAGTTTCTTGGAACCGAGGTATTCCAGTACAAGGTACAGGAGTTGCTTCCGCAGATGGGCCGGAACTTCTGGATCAATTCGCTTACTACACTCATTGAAACGAACCCGGACAAGAAGTATGTAATTTCAGATCTGCGGTTCTTACACGAGCACAAGGCTCTTGAAAAGTTCGATATGCTAACCATAAAGATATCATCCAATCGTGTACAGCACAACAGCACGGATCTACACCAGTCAGAGTGTGAGTACCAGAACATACATACGGATGTTCATGTGCCAAACAATGGCACCAAGGAGGACTTATATACAAAGATTGACACTATTTTCGATACAATCGATAAAAAATAACCAAAATAAGTTTATTTTTTGATCAGACCCTTTTTCATCTGGGTTACCCATTTCTTCCATTCCTTTTCTACATACTTATTAGTTTCCTTGTATTTATCTGTTTCCTTGTCACGATCGTTGTTGCTGGTTAGCCCATTAAATACAAACCTAGTAGGCTTCTTCATAAGTATTATGTTTGTGTAGTCCTTTAACCAACGTACACCATCTAGTAATAGCAGGTTTAGAGCCGTTTTTATCATTGTATCTGTAACCACACTATTTGGTGCCTTATAATCAGAAACGAGTGCGACAGTTACCTCTTCATCGCGTGAAAGAGATGGTATAGTATTTAGCGAATAGATCCGATCGATCCATATTTGAACATATGGATAGTGTTTAGGGGATTGTATTACAATTCTAAATCTATAGAGGTTTTCTATAGACCATCCAATCCGTTGTTTTGTTTGTTGTATTTTTAGATCATTATTTTCTAATACCCATTCTCCATTATAGAACCTATCTTTTAATGGTGCGAGCTCCTCTATAGGATTTGTTAGTTCTCCTTGTGTTTCTATCGCATCATACTTTATACTATACCTGGTTGGTCCGGTGGTTCGTTTTGCATCAAACACTGCGAGACTAGCCTGTGCCTTTCTTATAGAGGATGGTTCTAGATTTTCAAGACCCATGTATTGTCTGCTGACATCAACCGGTACCTGTTGCGAAAGGTTATACACAATACCAATGGCTTCTCTTTCCTTTTCAGATATAATGATCATATCTACTATGTTAAGATAGTCCTTTCGTTGCAGGGTAGCATGAATGATGTTGTAATTTGCTTGGACCTGCTTTAGAAATTCTGCCGGTTTTAGACGATGTATAGCGGGATGATCATTGTACAGGATGTTTTTTAGAACGCTTAGTATATTATCTATTGTTAGATCGTTGCCATACTTGGTTTCAAGATAGTTTGTACGAGGCTTATTATGAATGTCCTTGCGTATCTGATCATTTACCTCCGTATTTTCTTTTAGTAGATATGATAGAAACACAGGCCATGCCTTTTTACGTATCTTTAGCTGATCTACTGTCATATCATTGGTAACCGGAATGCCAAGGTTATTCATCTGTTCTATAATCTCCGTCTTCTTAGAACCCTTTATAGTAGCATTCATCATGTTTTCTACCTGTTCTAGTTTAAAGGTTTTGCGCAGCCTTTTCATGTAAGCATTTATACCTGATGGAAACCTGAAAACCTGTGAGGGCAATGGTGCCCCAACCGCCTTTGATGCTAGGATATCAGATGCGGTTCTAGATCTTGATGGAGCAGTTACAGGAACCGATGGGCCTGCTACATCTGGTGATTTAGAACCAGATCTAGATCTGCTTCCTGATGACATGTTGCTCTATTGTATTATGTCTAAAAATTATTCATTTATCATTTTTTACAAAAATTTCATACAACCCTATTTTTTAGGAACCTAATTCTCAAATTAGGGTTCTAAACTTTTGCTTACCAAACGTGTGTAACATATTTCATCCTACGATCGTAAATACGATCAAGAATAGAAAAACAACGGTATAGTCCTGCTGGGAATCGAACCCAGGATGCGCACTCACTTCATTGGATCTTAATCCAAGAGTTATACCACAGGTATAAGGAGCGTATGATACCGACTTCATCACAGGACCATACTACAATGGTAGTATTTCCTTAAATCCTTTTCAAGCCCGTAACACACCCTTAAAAGTATTAAGAAAAACAGTCAATTCATGATGAATGGACCAGGACAGGCGTGTAAAATTTACGGATGATCTCCCCCATCTCTCTATTCCTGAGGTAGATGTACTTACACCTACCAAAACCGTTCGTCATATGTCTACCAATATAATACGTTCGAACGGGGGATTACACACAACTCGATTACACTCGAATAGAATACACGTGGATGACATCCATATTCGTATGGACCCAAAAATGCTCCCAACAGACAACAGTGAACGCGGGCGTGTGATGGTTATACCATGGCTAACAGGTGTTACACTAACAATATTGGTATCGCTCTTTGGATACATCTGCTATGATGTTCATACAATCATCCAGAAAAATGCCGAGTACAGCATGTATGGCCTGTATGCGTTTATTCCCGTATCTATACTGTTCTTCTCCTATGCTGTGAGCTGTTCGGTTAATAACATATGGACTATCTTTACATCATTGGATTGTCTTCACAAGAACTCAAAAACGTACAGTGCTATACAAACCCCTTTGACCTCTTTGTCCTTTCCTACGCCATCATCCTATGTTAGGAAAACACCTGAAAGCAGCACAAGGCGGTCTGTTACCGCATCCTTTGCTGATATGATCCGGGCTGCTTCTACAACAAGGTTTCCCACACCGCGTGCCTCTATCTTTGCACAGATACCCTCAAGCCACCGCCTGCCCCCTGTCATAATACAGATGCCTGTTTATAAAGAATCGCTAAAGGATGTCATCGAGCCATCCTATCGAAGCCTTGCCGCTGCTGCTGCGAAATACTCGTCTTATGGGGGATGCTGCAAGATCCTCATATGCGATGACGGTTTCCAATGCGTAAACGATGAAGAAAGGGAAACGAGGCGCAAATTCTATTATGACAACGGGATTTCTATGGTTGCCCGACCTCCCGAGGGCAGGGTTGGTATTTTCAAGAAGGCAAGCAATCTAAACTATACGTATCGTATTAGCAACGAGAACTGCGCTGTACCTACGGACGCGATAGTTATAGGGAGGCCATACATACCACAGAATGCCCTGATATTGCTAGTTGACGCGGACACACGTGTTCCTGTAAACTGTATTATTGATACCGTTCCCGAATTTATCCAGAGCCCTGAGCTAAGTTACACCCAACATCTAACTACGCCATTCGATATCCCCGATGAGGATAGGTATAACCTATGGCTGCACATGATCTCCCTTTATACGGAACGCATCTATGCCCTTGGCATAGCCCAGTCTACGGCTCGAGGAAGTGCGTGTCCCCTAGTTGGCCACAACGCGTTCCTGCGTTATTCCGATTTGAAAGAGATGGGGTATTGGGACGAGCATAGCGTTTCAGAAGACTACTCCCTGTTTATGAGCCTGGCAACGATTGGTAAATTTGGCAGATATGTAACATATACCGGATCCGAATTTCAAGAGGGTGTTAGCCTGAATTTTAGCTCCGAAATCCTCAAGTTTCAGAAATTTACATACGGCGCGTGTGAGATGTGCTTCCGCCCTTTTAGGGAGTGGCTTACAAAGGGCATCCTAGCGCCTGGGATAAGTCATATGCTTACCAGCAGGTTGCCCTGGTTTGACAAGGTGAACATCCTGATCTATATGAGTTCCTATTTTGCACTTGCTGTAAGCTTCTATTTCACTATCCTCGAAACGGTTTCTGGTTTTGTATTTCCGGAATTGTATAACACCTACATGCAAAGGGGCTTCAATGTGATGCTAAGCTGCATGGTGCTGTTTGGGGCATTGGCTACTTTTAGTCAGATCGTCTTTAATTTCAAAGTAGTCAAATACGAAAATAAAAGGCAAGTATTACGGATGATTGCGACCGAAATAGGTTACATCCCATTTATCACGCTGTTTTTCAGCAGCACCATGTTTCATACCACCATGGTAAGCCTTCAATATTTTCTCTCGATGCGTGTTTCATGGGGCGCTACCTCTAAGGACAAGGAGGCTATGACAAGCAGATGGCGCGCGGGTGTTCGTATACTACGAACTTATCCTTTCATGTATGGTTTCTTGGGAGGTTTGTTTGTTGTGTACATGTGTTTGCGAGGGAATAGCACTGACCTTGTAAAAGGATGGACTATAGGATACTATTGTGTTACCCACATGGTATCGCCTTTCGTGTTTGAAATGTTTAGGGCTTTTTGATATTAGCATCGACCTTCTTCTTCTTGAGCTTGCTTAATACAAAGGCAAAGCATCCCGAGCATGTCTTCTCGGTCTCCTTGGCAACCTCTACGGCCTCATTTACATTGAAACGCCCCTTGGATACATCAGATGCGAAGTTAATCACGCTCTGTATGAGCTTGCCCTCGATAAGCGAGACTATGGTATCTACGATGGGCTTTGGTATCTTGTCATCCGCGGTTCCAAGTTGGCCATCCGGGCCACTTGCGATGGTGGTGAGGGCATTGACAAGCACAGCGCGCTTCTCGCGGCCAGTCATATCAGGGTACTTGTTCATGGCATTCATGCCAATACCTATAATCCCCATTGGGTTCGATACAAGATCGATGCGTGTCATCGCGACGTTTCTTAGAAGGTCGATAACCTCCATGATAACGGCCTGCATTCTTTCCTATACAGTGATAAACTTTATTTTTTGTTATCAAAACACATAGATAAGAAAAATTGAAACGCTTCTATGCGTTATGAACATAGAAGAAGATCCAGAATGGATGGAATTGCGGAGGGGATATCACTCCCGCTTATGATCAATGGCATTATTCGCAAGGATACAGATAGCGTTCTATATGTTACTATTCCGGTACAAGCAGATCGTGTAGATATCGAATGGACCGATACGCTATTAGATATCCCTGATGTACAAAGCCATATTGTAGCAGCCCAAATGTTTTACACGCTACAAGATAATAAGAAGGTGTGTAAACTTATCGTCTGTTACAATGTAAATCGCGTTATAACTTCGATTTACACGGAGCACCCAAAAGCACCAAGCGAGTTTACATTTGATACCAATCCTATCAAAAAGGTTGAAAAACAATACAATATTGCAAGCGACAGCTATAGCTATAGCGGAAATGTAGTGGAAAGAAGTACAAAACGTACGAGACGCTAGTTTTGTAAAGCTAAAAACTAGCTTGTATCGTTTTTATTTAGGATAGATAGCACAGCCATTGCCTCCCTGCTTTGTAGTGTGGGGTCTATTCCTAAGAATTTTAGTATTCTTTTTGTGGTTTTGTGTTTTTTTGTGGTATTACTATTTACACTAGACTTTTTGATCATAAATATGTTCTTCTTCTCAAAGCGAACCGTATCGCTAAAGTCATAATCATACTTGCCAACCAGATGATTTTCAACAATACCAAATACAGTGTTATCGCATACATCTTTTACTCTTACAAAGAAACGTTCGAAACCATTCGAAATCTTAACAATATCGTTCTTTGTGAGGTTGTCAAGATCCTGTTCGGTCGGTATATCGAACACATCCTTGTACTGAGCCATATTATGGCTAACATCTACCCAATTATCGCTATTCGTTAGCATTTTTTTGTAACAAATACTGTGTTATATTAGCAATCAAATTTTTAAGCCATATAATGTAGAGAATGGATGGCTATCCTGTGAACATACTAAACGACACATCGAATGTATCATTGACAAATCCTCTACCAATACGCCTACCGCCGACGGCTTCTGATGCTTTTGGTAGATCGAGGGTATCCCAACCGTTTACAATTTTTGACAATTTTCATAGGTACGCAGAGGATACAAAAATGGTGACATACACGAGCAACACTGCATATAGCAATTTTGATATGAATGGGGCATCTATGGTTCTTACGGTTGGTTCAAATCAAGGAGATCGTATATATCGTGAGAGTACGCGCGTGTTTGCCTACCAGCCAGGAAAGAGCCTCCAGGTGCTAAAGACGTTTTGTATGAGCCCGCCAAAGACAGGCCTTAGACAGAGACAGGGGTATTTTGACACATCAAACGGGTTCTATTTACAGATGGATGGCTCGAACGTGTCCTTCGTTAAGAGATCTATGGCAACCGGAACATTACACGAAACAATCGTTTTACAAGATAGTTGGAACTATGATCCGATGAAAGGGAATGGGCCTAGCAGATATACCCTAGATCTTACTCGTGTACAGATATTCTTCCTAGATATCGAATGGCTTGGTGTTGGTTCGTCTCGCATGGGCTTTGTGATCGATGGAAAATTCAATATTTGCCATATTTTTAATCATGCCAACCAGCCATCGACGCCAACAAATAACACAACCTACCCATACATGACAACCGCGTGCCTGCCGATGCGTATCGAGGTTGAAAACACGGCTCCTACTGGAAGCATGAGCAGTTTTAGATCGATATGTACATCGATAATATCAGAAGGTGGGTATGAATTAAGGGGGCGAAACTACAGTATTGGCATAAGCTCCCTTACATCGCCGGTACAAATGCCACTCGCAGACACCTTCTATTGTATTATAGGAATACGTTTGAAATCTACAAGACCAGGTGCTATTGTTATACCTACGGATGTTAGTATTCTGCCAATATCATCAGGTAATTACCGCTGGGCGATTATACGGAATGCTACTATCGCAAATCCTGTATGGACAGGTGTAAATGATGTGAGTTCGGTTGAATACACATTGGATGGAGGTACTCTAACAGGCGGAACTATTATGAAATCAGGCTATGTTCCTGCGACAAACCAGGCATCCTCAGCTATAACCTTACAAGGCACAAATTTCAAATTCCAATTGGAAAGGGATAGTTTCACATCAACATCATATACGTTTATTATAGCTCTGGCATCGGATGCTGCTGGACATACAGCAGTTGGGTCTATAGATTGGGAGGAGATTACCATTTAGGGGATGTTGGATTACACCAAAATAATACATATCATTTTTAGTAGGTTCAAACAATGTATACTGTTCCTACTACTATTAGAACCAATAATTCAAATGTAACGCTGTATAATCCTATTCCGGTAGGGATTACATACGGATCTAGTTACATATCCTCGTCTAATCCCCTCCCTGTTGGGGTATCGTTTGGTTCTAATAACATATCATTGAACAATCCTATTCCTGTTGGGATCGCCTTAGGCTCTAGTAATATATCTTATAGCAATCCATTACCTGTAAGTGTAGGTTCAGAAGTAGTGAACGTGGCTTTTGATACTTCTAAGATTATCTCAACAAATATGATGTTTCAATTTTCAAATATATCTACCAGCAATCCTCTACCTATTGGCATCACAGTAGGCACTGGTAACGTCTCCTTAGGCAACCCGCTGCCCATTGGCATCAGCCTAGGGTCCAACAGCATCTCTACCAACAACCCAATGCCCGTTGGGATTACAGTCGGGTCAAGCAATATCTCATCCAGCAATGCTCTTCCGGTTGAATTGAAATTAAACGCGACAAATGTGTCTAAGGCAAATCCTATCCCTATCTCATTGAACTATCCAAACGCAACCACGCCGTTAACGGTTGCCTATCCGTACGGTTTTACAGACGCATTCGGGCGTTTACGGGTGTCATCCCCATATACACTGTTCGATCACTACCATCGTTATACGGAGGATGATAAGATGGTAATTTTTAAGGAAAATAACGCTGGAGAAACGTTTGTGGAATACGAGGCGAGTATGGCACTATGGGTAGGTTCAAACACAGGTGACAAGGTGTACAAAGAGAGCACAAAGGTGTTTCCTTATCAGCCCGGTAAAAGCTTACAAACATTCCAATCCTTCTGCTTTGGGCCTCCTAAGATCGGCCTAAGGCAACGGCACGGTTACTTTGATACCTCGAATGGTGTCTATATACAACTAGAAGACTCCAATGTTTCATTCGTGCGCAGGTCGTTCGTATCAGGATCTCTGAAAGAAACTGTTGTATTACAGGACAGTTGGAATTATGATACCATGCGCGGTACAGGCCCTAGCCAATTTACACTAGATATTACCCGTTCTCAAATCTTCTACATGGACATCGAATGGCTTGGTGTTGGATCGGTTCGTTGCGGCTTTGTGATTGATGGATTGGTATGTATATGCCACGCCTTCCATCATGCGAACCATCCCTCAACAGATATAAGCGATACAAGCTATCCATACATGTCAACCGCCTGTTTGCCGGTTCGTATGGAGATAGAAAACATAGGAGAAACGGTAGGAACAATGAGTATTTTGCGAACTATTTGTTTGTCTATGATTTCGGAAGGAGGATACGAACTTGTTGGAAGAAACTTTAGTGCCGGAATTAATACGCTAACCACCCCAATTACTCTAGCACTTGCGAACACGTTTTACAACGTGTGTTCGATCCGTTTAAAGCAAAACCGGCTAGGAGCGATTGTTATTCCCATCGATATTGGTCTTGTCCCTCTAACAGCAGGTTTTTTCAAATGGGTTCTCATTCGTAATGGCACTATTACTAGCTCCCCCGTATGGGTTTCGGCAGGAACGGATAGCGCAACCGAATACTGTATCGAGGGGAAAACCGTTACCGGGGGTAATATTATCAAATCTGGGTTCATAGCTGCTACAAACAACTCGGCAAACTCTCTGTCGTTTGGTGGTACCTTCCGTTTCCAGTTAGAAAGGAACAGCTTTACATCAACCCCTTACAATTTTACACTTGCTATATCATCTAACGGTACCAATGATACCGTGTTAGGATCAATCGATTGGCAGGAGTTTACATCATAACTTGTCATATCATCAAATTCTAGTTTTTTTAGTCGTGATTGTTGTGTTCCACAACAATCTTGAATGTAAAGCTTGTCTGTATACTAAGATTAGGATCTGTACCACTATCATCACCAAAATTTACAATATTCCCACTAGGATCTCTTAGCTCGATCGTTATCTTATCGAGACGTGTTCCACGGAATGGAAAAATTTTTTTCGCACGATCACCAATGTCTTGATAGTTGTAAACGAACGAGCCGAGCGCGTGCTGGGGAAGCAGCTTGGCAAAGAAGCGCTTTCCATCGCAGGTTGTATCTAGTATCCCATCAATCTCAGGAATGTTGAGATAAAGGTATCGCATATCAACGACCCTATTCATGTTAGGGATAACAGAATTGACCAGCTCTATGCTGACAACGTTCTTGAAGTTCCTCTGTATCTGTGCCCCGCTATAATTATCAGGTGGATCTAGCTTTACCTCGAACCTTGTGCTAAGCGGCCATACGGTTCTATCGCGGTCTATGGAATCAATGCTTATATAGTAGGTTTTGGTTGGTATATTCTTGTCATTTGTCTGGTATACAGCGGTTGACATCTATCTTACAATATACGATTGAAAAATAAAAGTACGCATAAACGATCTTAGTCACGATTGTTGTGTTCCACAATAATCTTGAACGTAAAGCTTGTTTGTAGCTGAGGGTTTATCTGTTGTCCATTATCATTCCCAAAATTCACAATATCCCCGTTAGGATCCCGTACCTCTATGGTAAGCTTGTCAAGGCGTGTTCCGCGGAATGGGAAAATCTTACGGGCACGATCGCACATGTCCTGATAATTGTACACAAACGAACCTACTACATGCTGAGGGAGTATCTTGGCGAAGAAGCGTTTCCCTTTGCATGTGGTATCAAGTACCCCATCAACCTCTCTAATGTTGATGTAGAGGTATTGAACATCCGCCATATTGTTTGTGTTAGGGAATGCCGAATTGAGTAGTTCTATGCTGATTACGTTCTTAAAACTTTTCTGGATCTGTGCCCCGCCATAAACATCTGGGGGATCTAGTTTTACCTCAAACTGGCTGCTAAGAGGCCATATGCTCCTATCACGGTCTCTTGAATCAATGCTAATATAGTATGTTTTTGTAGGTATCTTTTTACCATTGATCTGGTATACCGTAGACATCTGTATTATACTATACGGTTGAAAAATAAACGTGTTGTAGAACACGATAGCCTATATCTTTTCAAGAACGATAGAGCTTGCAGCGTTCGTCCATTTTATGCTAGGCTCTGTTCTGTGATCCCTCACAACAACACCGAGATCTGGCTGGCTTGTAGTAAAGGAAACATGGCTTCCGCCAAACCCGTTCTTCTCATAGATGGTGATCTTGTAACCATCCATCAGTTTTAATGATTTAAGGGACTTGTCTGTATACCCCTTCTGTTGCAGGTCTGTAAGTGTGTGGCGACCTGTATCGATCGGCACACCACGACCATTAAATTCTATATCATCATAGAGTTCACAGGGGAATACAAGAGCAGATGAGTTGGTATCCTGTAGAGGGAGACCAATCGTTGATTTTAGTAGGCAGTTTCCGTCTGATTTTAGGACAGCCGCCTTGCAGGACGGATCCTTCTTGCACTCGCTCTCACACGTTGCGAGGTCTTGGTTTTCTACGGTCCGCAGGGTGGTGCCCGAAATATCATGACCATCTCTTACAACCATAAAATGTTCTAGACGCCTATACTGAAGAATGATAACAACAACAAGGGCAATGATTACAAGTGCTGCTGTTGCCACGAGCACCCTTGTAAGGTTTATCTTCATATCACTCTAATCGCTATCTTATGGCGAGACAAAAATAATGTTGGTTTTTTCAAAATTTTAATATCAAAAGTATGGTAACTTGTACACAAACCTGTAAAAAATGAAAACAGGTAAGAAAAGACCTACTAGTGTAATCCAACAGCTTGGTATAAACCTACAAGATACAAACGCCAAACTAAATCTTCTTGACATACTAAAATCGAAATCTAAAATGGAGCCTGAGGCGTATTCGGTTGATTTTGTGAGCTCGGTATGCGTCCCCACTTATGTACACAAAGATACCCCAAATATCATTACAAACAGGTGTGATGATAGGCTTGTGGTATTTACGGATGGTGCGTGTAGCAACAATGGGTCATCACGTGCGCGTGCGGGATACGGGGTTGTGTGGCCCTACAACCGAATGCTAGATGTAAGCAAGCGCCTCCAAGGGGCTGAACAGACAAACAATCGTGCCGAGTTTACAGCCCTTATCGAGGCACAAAAGATCGCAGACAAGATAGATCCTACACAAGAAAAACCACTTTACATATATACAGATAGCGAGCTTCTAGTAAATTCTATTACAAAATGGCTTCCGGGATGGAAGCGCAACAACTGGAAGAAGAGTGACAAGAAACCGGTATTAAATCAGGATCTTCTCAAGGAGATTGATGGAAACCCTCGGCCACTTGTCTTCAAGCATGTAAGGGCACACACGGGAAGGCAGGATTGGGAGAGCATTCATAATGACGAGGCAGATAGGCTTGCCCGCGACGCCGTCAAGCCCTAGTCCTATTAAGGTGGCAGGCTAGACCATCTACAAGGTTATAGATATCGCTCTCATTTAGTGTTTCTTTTTCTATTAATCCTTCTGCTATCCGATGTAGATAGAACTCGTGTTCGCGAAGAATAGATATAGCCTTTTGGTAAGCCTTTTCTACGTGGAGACGCACTTCGGCCTCTGTTTCCATGTTCGCATTCTCATCACTGATGTACATAGGCCCTATATCCTCATTAAAGCCGTATTTGAACACCATATCTTGTGCTATCTCTGTTACCATTTGGAAATCACCACTAGCACCGGTAGTTGCCTTGTCTTTGCCGAAAACGATCTCTTCGGCTACACGACCACCTAGTGCTACAACCAGTTTGTTTTCAAGATACTCTCTTGACATAAGGGAACCATCTAAACGATCTTCGGTAGGTTCAAAATAGGTAGCCCCTCCCGAATTGCCCCTAGGTGTGATGGACACCTTTCTTACAATATCGAAATCATTAACAACCAGGCCTAGAAGGGTATGACCTGCCTCGTGATATGCTACCAGTTTCTTCTTGTAGTCGCTTATAATAGCGGTGCTATGTTCCTCGCCCATGGTTAGTTTTTCAAGGGACTGATCAAAGTGTACCTCTCCAATAACCTCGCTCGATGCCCTAGCAGCATATATAGCAGCCTCGTTGCACAGGTTTTTTAGATCCGCACCAGTAAATCCGATCGTATTCTTCGCAAGCTTTTGAATATCAACATCTTCTGCTAGCGGCATCCCGCGCGTGTGTACCTTTAGGATGTTTGTGCGTCCATTCATGTCAGGATATTCTACCGATACCCGCCTATCAAACCTACCAGGCCGTGTAAGGGCCTCGTCTAATATGTCAGGCCTGTTTGTAGCGGCAATTACGATGACGCCGTGGTTAGAATCAAAGCCATCCATTTCTGTTAGGAGCTGGTTAAGTGCCTGGTCCCTCTCATCATTGGCGCCACTAAGGCTCATGCTGCGTGACTTGCCGATCGCATCAATCTCATCTATAAAGATGATACACGGTGCCTTTTCCTTTGCCTTGGCAAACATGTCCCGTATGCGGGCTGCTGCTACACCTGCAAACACCTCTACCATTGATGATCCGGCAGTAGAGAAGAAGGGAACCCCAGCCTCTCCGGCTACGCTCCTTGCTAGCAGTGTCTTTCCACATCCTGGTGGACCATACAATAAGACACCCTTGGGGATGCGTGCCCCAAGCTTGGTATACTTCTCAGGGTACTTAAGGAAATCAACAATCTCGCCGAGCTCACGCTTTGCGTTATCGGCACCAGCAACGTCTGAGAAGCGTGTATCAATAATGGCAGGATCAAATAGGGTAGCTTTGGAGTTTGTTATACCAAACATCCCATTGTTTCCGCCCCCCATACCTCCCCTAGATGCTAGCACACTTATGATCATTCCGAAAATGGTAATCTGGAACACGATTTGTAGGAAGATTGCTGCCATGTCTGAGATTTTCTCAAACGTGTACCCCTTCGTTTTTTCTAACTCAACACTGTTGGTTTCGCTAATCCTAACATTCACGTTGTGAGATACTAAGAAGTTTATCACGTCATAGTCTTCAGGGAAAACAACCTTTACATCCTGATTTGTAGATCCTTCTACTTTGATAGTGGCCCTTGCTATCCTGCCATTAGATGCTAGCACAACATTAGAAACGCTGTTGTTGCGAATTGCTAGAAGGAATTCGCTATATGATATGGTATTGTTCTTGTCTATGTGGATGGATGGTGCTTCCTTGTTACCAAAAAGGTCTGTTGGTTTGGTTGGTGCGCGCGCATGTTCAACACGCCTGACATCTGTGGATACAGATGGAACATAGAGCGTATCATTGCCGTTTCCTAAGAATGATCTACGGATAGTCTTATGTCTTCTATTATTACATCTGTTGATACTCATACTTCTTACTCCAAAGTGTTCATTTGTCACCAATGCCTTGTACATAGGATGATACTAACTATCTACATTTCCATAAGCTGTTTTTTGAAAACAAATACAAAAAGAATAATTAATCATTCTAATAATGTGTCTAGTTCACTCGCAATCTGTGTATTTAGACACTTGTATATTACAAGATGCATCTTGCGTAGCCCTGTATTGTAATGAACCCGTTCTAGTACATCTTTTACCGCACTATCAAACGTATCCACATTGAAGTTAACAGGTACCTTTAGCGCTATGTAGCGGCAGTAGAGGCTGATATCGGCACAGATTTCGGAAAGCTCCTTATTTGACAGGTATAGTTTGATGTTTATGGTGTTCTTGTAGTCAGGACCTCCCCATGGCGGGTCTAGGAACACAACATCCTGATGCTGTGCACGGCATTCCTTGTAAGCATCTCCATATATACAGCGGATGTTTGATGTACCCAACACGGACAAGTTGTTTAGCAGATAAGAATAGCGTATAGGATCGATCTCAATAGCGTTTACATGTTGGAACGTTTTCGCAAAGCTATATGTATTTCCTCCGGCACAAGCAGTGCCATCTGTGATCGTGGCACTCTGCGACACAAACAATCGTATGTCTTTTGTAATCTTATCTGCCGTTACCTGATCTGTAACACTGTATGATGCCTCGTGATCAAGCACAAGCTTTGCCCTCATATCCGGGGGCACATGACGGAAATAGAAGTCGCGTTTGTCCATACATAGAGAGGCGTGTAATTATGATTACAAGGTAACAACTCCTTTATGTCATTTTTTCTGTTTTTGTTTTTACTTGTGGAGGATAAATAGCCCAAACACGATGAATAGCACACCAATGTATTGTCTGGGATAGGTGAACCGTTCACCTAGAATAAAGAACGCAGCTAATGTTTCAATAATTGATGAGATACCATCCCACATATTGTTGATGTAAAGGATGTTAGAACCACGTAGAGCCTGTATTAATAGGTATACAACAGCAGCATACCCTACAGCACCAACACCAAAATAGCTTGCGCCTCCGGAATTGGCATACTTCTCAAGCGAAAAGTCGGCAACGATCTCTGTAATAGAAAGTATTACAAGGTATATTGTGTTCTTATCAAAGAAACTGGCGAGATGTCCCATTCTTACTACATAGCACTAACAAAAAGAGAAACAATCAATTTAGTATACATTTTCATCGTATTGGTTATATGTTATAGAAGGCGTATTTGTAGACATAAGAGAAGGCAAATCTGTAATTGCAGCTGATGTTTTTGATGCGGTTGTTATTGGAGGACTTGTAATTATGGACCTGTACCAACTATATATAGCTGTTGGTGTTAATTTTCCGTTATATACGTAGGTTTGCTTATCATATTCAAATATGATACCAGGATATCTCTCGATCTTGTACTTGTCTGTAATGGCAAAATTGTTTATTTTCTGTTTTGTTATTGATATTGATATCTTCTGTGTCTTGAATTCGCTGCTTTTATTGTCCTGTTGTACCATCTTTTCTAGAACCGCATATTCCTTGAAAAAACTTTTAGTGCTTTCTGGCTGATTGCATGATGTACCTGTATACCTAGCATAATGGGTATCTTTACCGGCATCTTTTGTGTATATATTTTGTTGTTGTGATTTACCCTCTAATTTACAGCTACCGCAATTACAAAACTCTAAATAGTAACAGGTAATCTTACCATTTTTTGGTGTAGGTGTACTTACAAATGTCTCTTTAATATTTCTAAACAGGAGATACACAAGTGTTACTAATAGCACTAAGAACCCAATAATAAACCAGGTAGAATAATTCCTATCTTTATAAGCAATTGCCATTATCTATACTTACAAAATAAAAAAATAAAATATTTAAATTCTGTATAAAGTTAACTACAAACCCTTATCATATCAATGTGATTTTTATTGGTTAATTTCGTGAGGGTAACAAAGCCTGTGAACCGTCAGCTGTTCTGTGCGCCCAACACGCTGTGCCCTGCCAATCGCCTGCTCGTTATATGAGCCCATCGAGTGGAACAGGATCACATCCGTAGCATTGCTAATGTCGATACCGCTTCCTGTGTAGAATGCATTTAGAAGGATCACCCTTAATTCACCATTATTGAAGCGCTCTAGGATCTTTGCCATCTGGTGCGTGTTTCCCTTCAGCTCTGATGTAGTAACACCAATCTTGTGAAGCTCTACGGCAACATCGTTGAATGAAACGTCGTATTGGGAGAAGATAAGGAATTTTCCATTCGGCTTCTTCTTAATAATCTTGACAATCGTTTCCAGTTTGGAAAGCTCCTTCCTTTGCTTCTTTTCATTACTTGGGCCTGCCTTATCATCTGTTTTCTTAACGATAGCAGTAAGGCTATTCTTGTCACGGATGACTTCGCGGCATGTGGGGCATCTATGAAACCCCCCTGCGGCCCCAACACCTGTTTTCTCGCTCGCCTCCATCCAGCCCATGATGCACGAGCCGCAGAAACCGTGTGTACATGCTAGAATGATAGGGTTTTCCATTGTATCAAAGCAGATAGGGCATGTGTTATCTGTCATGGTGCGGATACGTTCTTCAAGGTTTGCCTTGCGCTGCTCTAGCCGCTCAATATCGGCTGTAATGGTACGCAGACGGTTTTCTTTGGCATCGTTTGTAATGTCAAGTGTGTTTACATAGTCCTTCTCCTTCTTGCGATTGTTAATATCCCTTTGGATGTTGCTAGTAAGCGCAGATAGGATGTTGTCCTCCGTATCCACATTGCCACCAAGCTCACGCACAGCTCCGGCGATGTCGTTCGCATTCACAAGATCCATCACGTTTCTGCTAAGGAATGGCTGTGCGATGGTTACCTGCGTTGGCATATGGCAGTTGTAGATAATCTCGTGATAGGCAGGAACCTCGAACGATTTCTTTGTAAAGTTGTTCTCACATTTCACAAGGATCGTGTTCTTACGCTCCTCGTTTAGCATGTCTCTTACCATACCAAGTATGTAGCTCGACGATCCCCATGTTGTGATTATTGTGGATGTAGCCGTAATCATCCACAGGAAGCTGTAATCAAGAATTGGGATTTTTGAAATGATGTCGTGTGCCTCGTCGATCATAATCCTATCAAAGCCCCTGATAGGGTTTGTCCTAAACGGCACATCGTAGTGATCTATCAGTTTTGAGATGCTCGTGTTCTTAATTAGGATTACATCATAGCCCTCAAAGAATTCTTTAAGCTCTGCGTTGGTAGCACCCGTGGGAGGGCACTTCTTTTTGATTACCCGCAGATCATCGATTGCTAGGTATTTTAGTGTTGTAGAGTTTTTCATACATTGCTCCCACTGGCTATATACCGGTCCTCGTGGAACAATAATGACTGTTGTCCCAAAGAGTTTCCTCTCATCGGTATCCTCCGGTAATTCACAATCGATCTCGATATACGCCCTTGACTTGTGTCCATAATGGCTATATGTCTTCTTGTCCAGCTTGTGGATTTGGTCTGTCGGAACCGACGCGACCAGCCCAAGAGCTGTTAGCGTTTTTCCATACCCAACAATGTCTCCCATGAGCCCCATGTCGGTGCGAACGGTAAACTTCCCCCTGTACATTATATTCCGCCCATGCCCTGGCCTCATAAATTCTTCGGGATTTGGAACATCGTATTTAATTACCCCTGCCTTTTCTAGCTGTTGTGCCTTGTACAACGAGGCTAGCTGATGGGGTTTTAGAATAGTTTTAATCTTTTTTGGTTGTTCTGCCCTAGGATCGTTCTCTGTAATCTCTATGTTGTACCTGTGATCGGTGTCCATCTTGTGTTATCTATTCGTTTATGTTTTTAGATATTAATCAATTTTTATTGTTTTCTATCCTTTCTTGGAAAAAAAAGTACAATAGTATAGGTAATTGTTTGTAAATCTAGATGTCCGGAAAGCCTGAGGTGCTTGATGGTAAAACACCGAACGAACGTTTCTGGGTTGTAATATGGATCATTGTTGCGATCACTGTTGCGGAAGCATGTGCACAGGCTACACTGAAAACCGCACGGGCGAGGAAGATGCCCTACCTTGTACCGCTAGGAATACTATTCTACACAGCTGTAGCAACCCTGCTCTATTTTTGTTACAAGTATGAGGGTCTTGGACACGTAAATCTGGTATGGAGTTGCGCTTCTATCGTTATTGCCATCTTAATAGGCTGCATAGTTTTCAATGAACCACACAACAGGTACACATATATAGCAATACTGCTAGCATTTTCTGCTATCTACTTCGCACACCGTGCGGACGAATTAAACTAGTTTTCTTTCTTTTCTTTCTGTTCTTTCTTTTCGTTTTCGGAATTGTCAACAAGCTGCCTGTACATGTTCGCCGGGAACCCAAACCAACCATGGTGTTTTAGGGTGATATTTGTATAAAGGTGTACCTTTCCTCCACAGTTCCTCCACAGCGTAGTAAACCCGAAATCCTCGCTCTCAAACTTCTTGTTGTTAGGATTTATAGTAGCGGGAAAGAAGTCGTAAAACAGATCCTTGTTTGCCGACATGTAGCCATCTATATCATTGATGTACTGGCGCTCGGGATATGCCTGCCGCATGGTGTTGAAGACATCCCTCTTGATTAGGAGGAAGCCGGTTGTAGCATAGGTAATTTCCATTATTTCCCCAATCTCGCTGCGGGGATCAACCTGAATAGACGTGTGTGTACAAAGCTCTAGCGGGCTCGGAGGCACACTGCTCCTTTGGAATACCTTCTGTAGGTGATCCTCGCGCAACCATTTCTGGGCATATCCGCCGCACACAACATCCTTATCGGCACGTAGCAGCTTGAACACATCCTCAGGTTCAAACTCGATATCGCTGTCTACAAAGAGGATATGTGTAGCATCTGGATCCGAAAGGAAATGTGCTACGGCAGCGTTCCGTCCACGGCTAATAAGGCTTTCAAACGTGATTGGGAAGAGTGTTGCCCGAATGTTGTTGTCCTTTAGCGCAAAAAGGAATTTCATCATCGACATCATAAATGATGTATTACAGGTATGGTTGTAGCACAGCATGGGTATAAAGATCTTCATTGCTGTTACTTGGGATTGTTGTGTATGATCATGTGCCATCGGCCTTAAATTTGTGTTGCTTCCTAACGGAACAATCCGCCCGTTGATGTGTAATGCGCCACGTGTAATCCTCTATTTTCGGAACACGACACTGGTAGAGTTTTGATATTTCTAGGAATTGCTGGTTCGTGTAATTCCGCAGATTGTTTATGATAGAAACACAGTCTGTTATGTGCTGGAATGTAAGGGGGTCTGTGCTAATAATCTTGTAGAGCTCATCGGTGAGCACAGCACTTACCATCTCATAAACCTGTCGTATAGACGCGTTCTTTTCATCACGCTTTGCCCTCCTGTACAGCTCGTGCCTCCATTCCCTTTCGGTATACCGGTTCATCATGTAGTTTATGCGCAGGTCCACATGATCCCTGCGCGCAAACATAATAAGACGCGGGATCTCCTCCATGCCAATGTGGATGTTTATGCGGTGTATGTTCCACAAGATGTCTTCTAGATCATAGCTAATGAGATCGTATCGTTCGAGCTTATCACGGATTGCCCGGATGGAGATCCTGTCGTAGCAGCCATTCTGGTTTCCGCCACCAATCTCATCACCCTGCTCCCTAGGAATGTTTCCATCCTTGCTGTTCTGTCTTAGCCATTCGTAATAATGCGGGTTGTGTATCCTCTGGTTCTTTATGATCTCCCCCGTTTTCCAGCAGAATGCAGTATGGCACTGCGTACAGAACATCATGTTGCAACCATCGATCTTGTGGATCTGGACACTGCAGCTTGGGCAGCTGCGCGTATCGTTCATGAGAAGCTGCGCGGTTGCCACATTGTTTGGATCGCACGAGTGCTCCTTGTTGTCACCTTTTATTTCATGGCATTTAGAACAAACGCTGCATCCGCACAAACCGCACATCCATCTTGTGCTCAGGAACCCCTTACAGGTGTCATTTGGGCACGATCTTACAAACGATCTCTTTGGGGCTTTTCGTACCATCCTAGATGTTGTGCTATCTGCTTCATCATCCGAGCTGCTTGTAGCATACTCCATCATGTTCCCGTTTCCGCCGACATGGTTCTCGAGGGCATTGATACGGTTTGAATTCTTTCTTATTAGCCGGTTGATGGCTCTATAATTTGCCTCCCTTTCCTGCTCGAGCAGTATGCGCTCCCTCCTCAGGCTTTTCCAGTTTTGTATATCGTTTTGTAGCTCAATAGGCATCCTAGATTGCTGTTTCCTCACAGCCTGTCTTTCATCATCCGATCGATCACTATCCGTCGGCATTTCGCTAGCAGATATCTCGTGATTTTTCATGCGCAACCCATTTGCTATAAGTTCAGACCTTGTGCGCCGGAGCGCAAACATTGCGTTATGTTCGTCGTGCCTCTTCTGTGATATCCTCTTGTTCATCGTGTTGTGTAGCGAATTCAGTTCGTTTAGCCTTTTGAGACGTTCTACAATCGGCTGGGTAAGTGGCAGGAGAGCCTTTTCCCTTTCGAGCATCAGCTTTTCGGAATGTTTCTTAAGGGTTTCTATAACAAACGTCTTAGTCATTGTGTTATACATAAAATTGCGATCCCAATCCTTTTTACAAGACATACACCGTGGCATAAATGGTGTTGTGATCACGTACTGTGACACACAGTTCCTGCAGCAGGAATAGCTACAATGTAGGCATTCTACACGCTTCCTCACGTGCTGTGTATAGTTGTCACAGCATACAGGGCACACATCATTGTCATCCATTTACAAATAGTTGTATCCTACAACATATATACAAAACAGAAAGTTTGAATTCATAAGTGCTTTTTTACTTTTTGCTCTTTTCAAATGCCTCCTTGTATATCTTTACTGCCCTATGAGAGGCTTCCTTCTGGTCTACGAGTGGAGCAGGATAAGCTATGTCTGGATACTTGGCACGGGCCTTTTCTTCGCCCCATTTGTGTATATCCTTTGGATCTACATCTTTTAGTTCTGGTATCCATTTCTTTATGTACTCGCAATCAGGATCAAATTTCTTTGACTGGACGAACGGATTGAAAGGATACCTGAAATAGGGCACTGCGTCAGGACCAATAGAGGCAGACCATTGCCACCCAGCGACGTTTGAAATAGGATCGTAATCCACAAGCTTCTGGGCGAAATAACGTTCGCCGAGATGCCAATGAATTAAGAAATATTTGGTTAAAATATTGGAAGTCACCATGCGCACACGATTGTGCTGCCAACCAATCGTATTTAGTTGTCTCATTCCTGCGTCTACGAGAGGGAAACCAGTCCTCCCATCACACCATGCCTTGAAGAGTTTCTTGTCATATTTCCATGGAATAGCATTATCCAGCTTGTCATGAAATGCCTGACCACGTTGTAATTCAGGGCGCAAACTGTATATCTTACTATAAAAATCCCTAAATACAAGCTCTCGTATGAGAGCATGATCTTTCCCAAATAAATTACGGATATACCAATACATCTCCCTTATGCTTACGCAACCAAATTTTAAGTATGCTGACATCATAGATGTTTTTTCTAATGCTGGATAATCGCGACCAACCTGATAATCCTTCAGTGTTTTGATATGCTCCATCTGTTTCAACCCATTCGTGCGTCCCCCATGAACAGCAATGTTTGGGTTATCCTGATAGAATTTGCCCAGATCTTTTATAGATACCTTGTATGGTAACGAGATATTCGCAATCTTTACGAAAGTTCCATGAAATGCTTCAGGTTTGCGAACGGTGAGATGCTGTTGAAAATGACGGTAAAATTGCGAGAGGACAAGATAAGGCCTTTCTTGTTCTGTTCCAGCATCTAAAAGGCCTTCGTGTAATGGTAGAAGTCCATAGTCTTCTTCGCTTTTATAAAGTATTCCTTGTTTCTTACACCATATTTCAATGGTATGATCCCGTTTTTGAGCATACTGTGTGTAATCA
>JACCDW010648552.1_pt1 | contig 21707 bp, 30 predicted proteins | sample 7449781 | NCBI WGS metagenome assembly JACCDW01 (sample SAMN15323449, study PRJNA562643) | freshwater metagenome | isolation source: river surface water | place: USA:Blue River Watershed | collected 2017-08-18
GATTGTGGCACTAGCGGTGGTGTTTATGGTTTGGATCGTGGATACTGTCTTATGGTTGGTGGTGGAGATACTGCAGTCTCCACTTGTTCGCGCATTTTTAATGCCCTTGCCCCAGGAATCGATGCTGCCCCCAGAACTCAATTTGACTCAGATATAACTTCTGCTGAGTATGGTTGGTTGCATTGTGGTGGACCAGGTGCGGGGCATTTTGTGAAGATGGTGCATAATGGTATTGAATATGGCATTATGCAAGCGTATGCTGAAGGATTCAATATCATTAAGAATGCTAATGTGGGATCTAAGTACGTTAAGGAAGGAGATGCTGAAGTTGCCCCCATGGCAGATCCAGAAAGTTACTGCTATGATATTGATGTTGCTGAGGTTGCTGAGTTATGGCGTCGTGGTAGTGTTGTTGGTTCTTGGTTACTTGACCTTACCGCTGATGTTCTTCGCAATGATGGTCAACTTAAAAAGTTCTCTGGGGGCGTATCCGACAGTGGTGAGGGTCGTTGGACTGTTTCTGCCGCTGTGGACCTTGGTGTACCCGCTCCTGTCATTACTACTGCCCTTTATGAGAGATTTAATTCGCGCAATCTGGGTACTTTCGCTGCCAAGGTTCTAAATGGTATGAGATATATGTTTGGGGGACATCACGTAAGGTAAGATCTTTTACGACTTGACATGATTTTGGTATTGCTATATAATATGTGAGTTGAAACGGAACGTAGCTCAGTTTGGTAGAGCACCCGCTTTGGGAGCGGGATGCCGTAGGTTCAAATCCTATCGTTCCGATCGCCAGTTTCTTCACTGGCACACTTGACACAAAACTCTCTAACCCTTATAATACTAGAGTAATCAATCAAAAAAATGTCTCTGATTCAAAAATTCAAAAAAGATGTTAGCACTCTTCAACTTGCTGCTAACGGGGAAATCTACCTTGATGTAAAGAATCCGAAACTTTATAAAAAGGTTCGCCGCTTCTATGAAAATGAAGGGGTGGTGTTCTCGGGTGACCCCCTTGATGACTACGAAATTCTTATGGAGTATGTCGCCCAAGATCTTGAGTCTATTGAGGTTGCTTGATGAAAGTTCTTCTGGAACGTGAAGGATATCGCTTCGTTGAGGCAGGTATTCTTGAGATAAATGGAAAACCAGATTATCGAATGCAGAAGCAGAATTTTTACACCAAACGATGGAATGATATCTATCTTTTTGATAATGTTATACAATGTTCTCTAGCAATGGAAGACATTGATTATGCTAAATGGTTAGATCCAGATAGAGTTCCTTGTTATGTTAGAGATGATGATTAAATAGTCACGGATGGACTAAAACAGTACTGGTCGGGAGCAACCCCCTTTATGTCTAAAGCAAGTATCTTAAGATATCTTGGTAATATTCTTCTCATCATTGGTTATCAAACTATGTTATGGGGAGATTTTAAATTTGGTTTAATTGCTAAGTGTATAGGGGGTTTACTCACAGTACCTTTTGCTATTAAACTTAAACTTTGGGATGTATTATTCCTATGTGCTTTCTTTGGTATTACTGAAATAACAAAGGTAGTGCAACTTTTCTTAGTTTCGTAAAACTAAGTGGTGGAGTCAAAATGACCCCTTATGGTTTCTTGCCTTTCCACAAAAGGCAAGTGGTGCGGATGGGATCTTACTCCCGCCTGGTTTCCAATTTCCAGTCAAAGAATTGGTGGCGAGCCTGAGCACATGAAGGTGGGTTGCATAAACCCACCTTTTTTAGTATAATAAAATAAAAGATATTTGACTATGAAAATAGGATTTAATTGTAGTTCATTCGATCTTTTTCATGCTGGACATGTTACAATGTTAAAAATGGAAAAAGAAATGTGCGATTACCTGAAGGTTGCACTTCAAGTAGATCCCACAGTGGATCGTCCAGGAATTAAAAACAAACCAGTACAATCTGTTTATGAAAGATACGTTCAACTTCAAGCATGTAAGTATGTTGATGAAATTTTAGTCTATGAGACTGAGGAAGATCTACTTAATTTAATTCAAACTCAAACTATTAATATTCGTTTTTTAAGTGAGGAGTACATAGACAGAGATTTTACTGGTAAACAATATTGTATTGATAATAATATAGAGTTGTTTTATCATTTAAGAAAACATAAATATTCTTCAACCGAAATAAGAAATAGGGTATATAATCTGGAAAAGAAAAAAAGAGAAGAGGGGGGAGAGACAAGTTCTTTAGATCAATATTCGCCACAACTTTTAGAAAAATATTCAATTAAAAATATTTAAAAAATGACAATTCTTGTTACGGGAGGTGCAGGTTTTATTGGAAGTAATTTTCTTCAACATCTAGTTACCTGCACTACAGAAAAAATCATATGCATTGACAGTTTAACCTATGCTTCTGATTGGAATAATATTCCAGATAAAGTTAAATTGTATAAAATTGATATTACAAATGAACATGATTGTGAGTTTGTTTTTAAAGAACATAAACCTTCTACAGTTTTTCATTTTGCTGCAGAAAGTCATGTTGATAACTCAATCAAAGATTGTTTACCATTCATTTTTACTAATATCAATGGGACAGTAAATCTTTTAAATTTATCTTTGAAATATGATATTCAGAAGTTTATTCATATTTCTACGGATGAGGTTTATGGTTCTATTGAGGATGGTTACTTTACCGAGAAATCTAACTATGATCCTAAAAATCCATATTCTGCATCTAAAGCAGCAAGTGACCATTTTGTTATGGCTTATCACAACACATATGGATTACCTGCAGTAATTACCAATTGTTCTAATAATTATGGACCAAGACAGTATCATGAAAAGATGATACCTAAAACTATTAGTAATCTTTTGGTGGGGAAAAAAGTTCCAATCTATGGAGATGGAAAACAAATTCGTGATTGGTTATATGTGCAAGATCATTGTGAAGCACTAATTGAGGTGTGGTTAAACGGTAAATTTGGACAAAAATATAATATTGGTGGTGATTGTGAACTTAGAAATATTGATTTAGTTCGTATGATTTTGGATCGTATGAATATGAAAGAAGACATGATAGAATATGTTAAAGACCGTCCGGGACATGACCGTCGATATTCCACGGATATTACAAAAATTCGACATGAATTGAAGTGGTCTCCACGGTTTTCTTTGGAGGATGGTATTGATAAAACGATAGAATGGTACACACTTAAACACGTAAATCTACTTAATAAATAATTTTTTAAAATTATATAATATGAATGATACTGCTGTTTTAGTTACAACTTATTGTGGAGGAGAGCATGAAGAAAAGCAAAGGAGGATGACAAAAATAATTTGTAGAAATTTATTTAAATCTGGTCATTTTGTTATTCTTGCTTCTCATTCCCCAATAGATTTGGAGACACAAAAATATTGCAATATATTTTTATATGATTCTGACAACAGTTTTTCTATAAATGGAATTCCTTCGAATCATAATCGTAATCATGGTATTGCTGAACTTAGGTTATTCCATAGTGCATTAGACGTATTGCCTAAAAAATTTAAATATGTTTTTAAACTTGCTTATGATAATAACCCTGATTTAGATTATCACGATATAATTGCTAAATGTAAAGAAACTAATAAGAGATTGGTTACTGGAAAATGGGGGAATGATACTACTTTCGGTCTTCATACATGTTTTTTTGAAACTAATTTTTTTAGAGAAACTTTTTCTTATGATGAACTTTATCGTTTTGAAACCTCTGTGAATATAGAACATGTTTGGTTTGAGTCTGTAAGAGATAAAAATTTATTGGGAGAAACTCATAGAGAGTTATATCATACTCCTCCATATTTCTTTGGTTATTACATTAATGATTATTCCAATGATGGTGGAAAATCTGTTCAAGATTATCCGCACAATTAATTAAATTTATAAACTAAATGATATGGTTGCAATTGAAACGAAATTAAAAGATGCTTATTTAATAAAAAATAATATTTTTGCTGACAATAGAGGATCTTTCAGAGAATCATTTAATCTTTATGAGATTCAAAAAATTATTGGAAAATACGAATTTGTGCAAGACTGCCATTCTATTTCTTCGAAGAATGTAGTTCGTGGTATGCACTACCAAATTCAACATGCTCAAGGAAAAATTGTAAGATGTATTGTTGGAGAAGTTTATGATGTTATAGTTGATATTCGCAAAAAATCACCTACATTTGGGCAATGGTTTGGAGTTACTCTTTCTCCTGGACCATTGCAATTATGGGTTCCTCCTGGATTTGCCCATGGATTTAGATCTATTGTTGATGGTTCTGAAGTTCTTTATAAGGTTACTGACTATTATTATAAAGACTATGATAGAACTTTAATGTGGAATGATAAGGATTTGAATATTGATTGGGGAGATGATTTTTCTCCATTATTGTCAGATAAAGATCAAAACGGAAAATCTTTAGTTGATTGTGATAAGTATGAGTAAAATATCCGTCTTTGGTGGAACTGGGTATATTGGTGGAAATTTTTGTCAGATGTATTCTGACAAAACAATTTTAGTACCAAGAAATGAAAAAAATTTTGATACAGAGCAAGCTCTATATTTTATTAGTACAACAACTAATCAAAATGTTTTCAAGGACCTTCATATTGATATTGATACAAATTTGAGTTTATTTGTCGATGTTCTGTCTAAGTGCAAAGATAAAGATATTATTTTCAACTTTATTAGTTCTGCATTTGTTTATGGCAATGATATTCTAGATGCAAAGGAGACTGATTATTGTAATCCAACTGGTTTTTACTCTATTACGAAAAGAACCGCTGAGCAACTTTTAATTTCTTTTTGTGAAACTTTTGACATTAAATATAGAATTTTAAGAATTGGCAATGTCTACGGTTTAGATAAAACAATTAGTCCAGGAAAAAATGTTCTTGGTTATATGATTGAATTATTGAAAAATAATAAAGAAATTAAATTATATGATGGTGGAAATTTTTACAAAGATTATATGTCGGTTGATGATGTTTGTAGAGCAATAAATTTAGTCATTCAAAAAGGTGAAAAAAATCAAATCTATAATATTGCTTCAGGAACTTCTTTTCTTTTTAGAAATATTATTGAAAATGCAAGGGATCTGACATCTAGCAAGAGTGAACTTATCTATGTTCCTATGCCAGACAATCAGAAATATATTCAAGTAAAAAATATGACATTGAATATTGATAAAATAAAATTTCTTGGTTTTTCACCTTTGATGAGTTTTGAAGATGGCTTGCAAACTTTATGTAAATTGTGGTAGAATTGTAGAAAATATTTTTGACGGATGCAATTAACATCTAAAACTCTAGTTGTTAGTAATCATGCTAATCATGATTTGGAATGGTTAAAACTTACATACGATTATGGATTTTCACCAGAAAATACTTTAATCTACGATAGAACTCCTGATGATTTTCCTGGAAAATTTAAAATTGATCATTTGGGTAAAGTAATTAAATCTCCTAATGTCGGTTCAAACCCATATGATATTGGTAGATATATTGTCGATCATTATGAAAATCTTCCTGATATGATGATTCATATTAAAGGTAATCTTCTTCAAAAAAAGTACACGACAAAAGAAAAGTTTATCTATGCATTAAAAGCAAATTGGTTTGTTCCGATTGATGGGGGTTCTTTATGTGAAAGTTATTTTTCTTATCTAGTAAATGATAACTGGTTTGCACAACCAATGGAATGGGAAGACCGAATAGAGCAAGAAAAATCTGAAGAAATAAAACAAATGAAAGTATATCCAAGAATATCAAGTTTAAGAGAATTTATTCAAGATCTTTTTATTGTTCAAGATATTCCAAAGTTTTTAAGTTTTGCACCAGGAGCAAACTATGCAGTTCCTAAAAATTGCATTTTAAAATATAGTAAAAACTTTTACAAAAAAATAATGAATTATACTGACTATAGTAATAATCCTATCGAAGCCCACTGGTTTGAAAGAGTATTACAAATGGCTTGGCAGGGTTGCTTAGAAGAAAATCTATCATATGTTGTTGAATAGTAAAATGAAAGAACAAATTAAAAACTTTTTAGACGATCTATTTGAAAATAATGACAATTTTTTCCCCTATCTTTATAATAAAAATTATGTGAAGGGTGAAAGTAATATTTTTTATTCTGGACCATATTGGGACAATCAAGAAATTGAAGCAGCATTAAAAACATTTTTAACTGGTAAGTGGCTTTCATCTGGAGAAGCAGTTAATAAATTTGAAAAGGAATTTTCTAATAAATTTGACTTTAAACATTCTGTAATGGTCAATTCTGGAAGTTCTGCAAATCTTGTGATGATTGCTGCTCTTAAAAAATATTTTGGGTGGCATGATGGAGATGAAATTATTGTTTCTGTCTGTGGATTTCCAACTACACTAAATCCAATTATCCAGAACAACTTAAAACCTGTTTTTGTTGATATTGATTATTCTGATTTGAATTGGAACATCCAAGAACTTGAAAGCAAAATAACTCACAAAACTAGAGCAATTTTTTCTTCACCAGTTCTTGCTAATCCTTATGATTATGATGCAATTCTAGATATTTGCTCTGAATATGATATCCATTTGATCGCAGATAATTGCGATAGTCTTGGATCTAAATGGCGAGGAGAATATTTGACAAAGCACGCTGTTGCAGCATCTTGTTCTTTTTATCCAGCACATCACATTACTACTGTAGAAGGTGGTATGGTATCTTCTGATATTAAAGAGGTTGTAGATTTAGCTCGTAGTTTTGCCTGGTGGGGAAGAGATTGTTATTGTGTTGGATCTCAAAATCTTTTAGCATGTGGAACATGTGGGAAAAGATTTGATAAATGGTTGGTTGGTTATGATAAAGTTGTTGATCACAAATACATTTTTGGTCAGATTGGTTATAATTTAAAACCAATTGATATGCTTGGTGCAATTGGATCTGTTCAACTTAAAAAGTTTGATGAGATTCATGCCAAACGTAGATATAATAAAGAAAAATTACATAAAATATTTGAAACTATTCCTGGTGTTCGTGTTGTTGGGGAACTTGAAAATGCAGAAACTAGTTGGTTTGGAGTTCCTATTGTGTGTGATGGTGATAAAACTGAACTAGTCAAATTTCTTGAAGATAGTAAAATTCAAACTAGAAATTATTTTGCTGGTAATCTTCTTATTCATCCAGCTTATCGTCATCTTGAGTCTGCGTTTAATTATCCAAACGCAATGAAAGTCTTAGATAATGTATTCTTTATTGGTTGTTCTCCAGTAATTACTGATTCTATGATAGAATACATAGAAGAGACTGTTAACTTGTACAAAACAAAAACGTTATGACTGATTATAGAAAAACAGCACTTGTTCTTGGTGCTGGTGGTTTTATTGGAAGCCATATGGTGAAAAGATTGCGATCTGAAGGTTATTGGGTACGTGGTGTAGATCTAAAGCGTCCAGAATTTTCTTCTACTGAAGCACATGAGTTCATTCAGGGAGATTTGAGAGATGTGAGATTTGTTGAGAGATGTATTCGTTATGCTGGACCATATCATAATTTTTATGCATCTATTGTAGATAAATTTTTGGAACCTTTTGATGAAATCTATCAGTTTGCTGCCGATATGGGTGGTGCGGGGTTTGTCTTTACTGGGGAAAATGATGCAGATATTATGCACAATTCCGTAACAATTAATTTGAACGTTCTTGAAGCACAGCGTGAGTTCAATGAACTTAAGGGGATAAACAAGACTAAAATTTTCTACTCTGGTTCTGCTTGTATGTACCCTGAGCATAATCAGTTAGACCCAGATAACCCTGATTGTAGAGAAGAATCTGCATACCCAGCAAATCCAGATTCAGAATATGGATGGGAAAAACTATTCTCCGAACGACTTTATTTTGCTTATCATCGCAATCATGGTATTCCAGTTAGAGTTGCTCGTTATCATAATATTTTTGGACCCGAAGGAACTTGGGAAGGCGGTAGAGAAAAAGCACCAGCAGCAATATGCCGTAAAGTAGCTTATCTTCCACCAGAGGGAGGTGTTATTGAGGTCTGGGGAGATGGTAAACAAACACGTTCATTCCTTTATATTGATGAGTGTATTGAAGCGACTCGTAGGATGATGGAGTCTGATTTTATTGGACCTGTTAATATTGGTTCTGAAGAGATGGTAACCATCAATCAACTTGTAGAAACTGCTGCCAAAGTTTCTGGTAAGACAGTATCTAAAAATTATATTGATGGACCTCTTGGCGTTCGAGGACGTAATTCGAATAATGATCTTATTCGTGAAAAACTTGGGTGGGATTATTCGCAGACTTTAGAGGACGGCATTTGTAAAACTTACAATTGGATTGTGGGGCAAATCAATGCAAAAGCATAAATTTAATCTTGTTGGTGATACTTTCAATTATATTGGTGCCCCTAGATGTTCAGTGTCTGGAAAAATTTCTAAGTTTACTGAGTGGGTTGATCAGGGTGGAGATGGAACTTTTTATGTAGATTCTGCTATTGGATTGGCATTTCATGATCAAAGAGTTGGACCAAAGTATGCGTGGATTTTAGAATCTGCTGCCATTCTGCCCCAAATCACTGATTGGGTCAAAATGAATTCTGATCTAGTCATTAATACTTTTGATATTATCTTTACTCACAATCAAGAATTACTTAATATTGATCCTGATAAATTTAAGTGGGTTCCTGCACAAGGAACTTGGATTAAAGATCTTAAGATCTATGATAAAACCAAAATGATATCCATGATATCCTCAAATAAAAATATGTGTCTTGGGCATCGCAAACGCCTAGAATGGGTTGAAAGATTCAAAGACCAGGTTGATTTTTTTGGTCGCGGATTTCCAACAGAAATTGCAACAAAGGAGGAGGGTTTATGTGATTATATGTTCTCAATATCAATTGAGAACGCATCTTATGAGACATATTTTACTGAAAAACTTTTAGATTGTTTTGCTACAGGAACTATTCCTGTTTATTATGGTGCTCCCAATATTGGGGACTATTTTAATAAGGATGGTATTATTGATTTGAGTGAAGAGTTTGATGTGTCTGATGAACTTTATTATAGTAAAATGGATGCAATCAAAGACAATTTAGAAAGAACTAAAAAAATGGAAGTATTAGAAGATTTTATTTGGGAGACTTATTTTCAATGACAAAGGAATTTTATAATAGAGCAGCTGCAGAAGGAAAAAATCCTATGTATTACATTTATGAAGATCTTGGTATTAAGAAGAATTGTAAATATTTTGTTGAAACTGGAACTCACCTTGGTGGAAGTGTTAGTGTTGCACTTGAACTTGGGTTTGAAAAGATTTTTAGTTGTGAATTAATGAAAGATAGATTTAATCATTGCATGGAAAAGTTTGAGAGTGATGAAAATGTCTATCTTTGGAATGGAACTTCTCTTGATTGCTTTCCTGAAATTGTAGATAAACTTGATCAAAAATCTTTGTTCTGGTTAGATGCTCACGGTGAAGGGGGTGGTGTTCCTACTTTTGAAGAACTTGATATTATAGCAAATTCTCCTATTAAAGATCATAGTATTCTGATAGATGACATTCCCATATATTTTTCAGAAAATAGGGAAGAATTAAAGCAAAAAATTCTTTCAATTAACAGTAATTATAAAATCATAGAATATCAAACAAATCATGGTTCAGACTTTGACGTTCTAGGAGCATACATTGAATGAGTGATAAAGTTTGTGTTATTAAACAACCTGCAGGAATAGGTGATATTTTTTTCTGCCAAAAAATTGCTCAATCTGTTAGAGAAGAGACTCAATATAAGAAAGTTATCTGGCCTGTAGCATCTACATATTCCTATCTAAAGGATTATATGATTGCTGAGGGTGTTGAATTTGTTGATGAGGAGAAAAATTTTTCTTATAAAGAAGTCTATAATTTGAATAGTTTGTATATGGTACAGACTGATGAATATTTGTTTGTTCCATTGCAAACTTCTGATTATGTACAAAAAACGTGCAAATGTCATAATAATCATTTAGCGCATGGTCATATGAAATATGATTTTTGTAATGTTGATTATTCTGATTGGAAGGATTATTTCAATTTCAAAAGGAATGATGAAAGAGAAACTTCTTTAATCAAAAGAGTTGGTGTTGACATTACAAAACCATATAATTTGATTAATAATAATTGTGGAACTTATCCCAATTATGGGAAAAGAGAAGATCTTGTACCTAATAATGAACATCCTAATATCTACATGGATTTTTATGAAGGTGTAAATTTATTTGATTGGATTAAAATTTTTGAAAATGCAAAAGAAATTCACACTGTAGAAACTTCAATTTATTATATTTTAGAAAAGTTGAATTTAGAAAACGTTTATATCTACGCTAAACCAACACCACAAAATAGAGCAAATGATTTTTCTTATATGAAAGACCATTGTAACAAAAATTGGAAATACATTAACTGAAAAAAATGAAAGCAGCTGTTTTAGAGAAAATTAATTCACCACTTTCAATCAAAGATGTAGAACTTACTGAATTGAAAGTTGGTCAAGTTCTAGTAAAAGTTTTAATGAGTGGGTTATGCGGTGCTCAACTTCACGAAATTAAAGGTTATAAGGGAAATGAAAAATTTCTTCCACATTTAATGGGACATGAGGGATGTGGAATTATTCAAGAAGTTGGACCTGGAGTTACAACGGTTAAAGTTGGAGACAAGGTTGTAATGCATTGGCGCCCTGGTTCCGGTATTGAATCACCATTTCCTTCATATATTCTCGATGGGAAGACTATGAGTAGTGGAAAAGTGACAACATTGAGTGAATATTCAATTGTATCTGAAAATCGACTTACCGTAGTTCCTCAAGACACACCACCAGAATTGTGCGCAATTCTTGGTTGTGCATTGACTACTGCAATGGGAATTATTGATAATGAAATTGATTTAAAGTTTGGAGAAAGTGTTGCTATTATTGGATGTGGAGGCGTAGGTCTTAACTTAATTCAAGCATCCGCTATGAAGAGTGCCTGTCCTATTATTGCTGTTGATAATAACCCAAGCAAAAAAGAAATTTGTTTGGATCATGGTGCTTCTAAATTTGTTTTGTCATTGGATGAAATTAAAGATAAAGTTGATATTGTTATTGATACGACAGGTATTCCTGAAGTTATCAGTAAAGGAATATCAATTCTTTCTGGAACTGGTAGAATGGTTCTTGTTGGTCAACCTGCTCCCGGAAAGTTTGTAGAAGTAATGAATGTTATTAATCTTTTTAATGGTATTGGACAAAGTATCAAAGCTACTCAAGGTGGTAAAACAAACCCACAAGAAGATATCCCTAGATACGTAAAACTATATAATCAGGGTATTCTTGATATCAGTAAGTTAATTACTCATAAGTTTAATTTAGATCAAGTAAATGAGGCATTTGACTTGCTTAAAACTGGAAATGCTGGTAGAATTATGATTAAAATTGCAGAGGAAACCGTATGAGAAAAGAGTGGACTAAAGAAGAACTTATCGCCTTTGAAGATAGAATTGGAGATTTGTATCTTGATAATAAACTTCCCTTTCTATTTCATCTGTCTGGGGGGAATGAAACTCAACTAATTGAAATCTTTAAAGACATTAAAGATGGTGATTATGTAATTTCTAATCATCGTAGTCATTATCATGCTCTTCTTCACGGTATTCCTCCTGAAGTCGTTGAAGATCGTATTCTTAATGGTCGTAGTATGTTCATTTATGATCGTGAACGTAACTTTTTTTGCTCTGCTATTATTGGAGGTACGCCTGCAATCGCTGCTGGCATTGCTTGGGCATTGAAACGAAAAGGTTCTGATAAAAAAGTTTGGTGTTTCGTTGGCGATGGCACTGAAGATAATGGGCATTTATTTGAAGCAGTTCGTTATGTTGATGGTTGGGATCTTCCTTGTAAATTTGTGATTGAAAATAATGATCGTTCTGTTGAAGCAAGTAATGCTGAACGATGGGGAAGTACTGGAGATTATCATTGGCAGTCACCCTCAGTAATTAAATATTATTATGACATTACTTACCCTCATGCAAGAAAGCCGGGAATGATTGATCTTTCTAAGGCGGTGAAAAAAACTGATGATGAATATTTTCCTCCTCTCCCCGAATTCGTGTATCCAGAATATTCGGAACTTAATGATCGTGATATTTCTTATAAAGATGCAATGAATGAAGCAATGACCTCATTGGGAGATTTAGGTGCTATTTTTATCGGTTATAATGTTGCTCGTGGCGATGCAATGGGAACTCTTAAGGGAGTGTCAAATGATCAAAAACTCGAAACCCCAGTTGCAGAAAATCTAATGTCTGGTCTTGCGATTGGTATGTCTTTTGAGGGATTTCTTCCTGTACTTTATTTTGAACGTCACGACTTTATGCTGGTTGCAATGGATGCTATTGTAAATCATATTGATAAGATTGAACGTATTTCTCATGGGGAATACAAAGTTCCAGTTATTATTCGTGCAGTAACAGCCGATGCTGGTCCTTTCTACTCAGGTATTACTCATTCACAAGACTTTACTGAAATGCTACGTAATGCAGTGAGCTTCCCAGTTCATGACCCTGTAACTGGCGTTGATGTTTTGAAGGCATTTAAAGGTGCTGTAGATAGTCAAAAACCTTCTATAATCGTAGAAAGAAAATCTAGGTATTGAGTTATTATATGAAAACTTATATTTGCACTGGTATTGGCGACATGATGTCGTTAGATACTGTAATATCACCAGAAGAAAAGGAAAGTATTTCTGAAATTTATTGGGCTTGTAGATTTGGTAAGAATTTAATCCCACTTTTTGAAAATAACCCAGAATATCCCAATCTCAAAATGCAGCATGTTATTGATGATGAGATTGGCAAAAAGGCAATGTCAACTCTTGACCCAGTTGCCATTCCTTTTTGGCATTTTAGACCAGATATTCCCAGAAATCTTCAGGTTGGTTTAGAATTATTTGGTATTGAAAATGAAGAAATTCAAATAGTTGATGCTGCAGAAAGATTTCTTGATGTTGGTAGAATGGTTAGATCTGGAGAAAATATTAATGAATTTTATTATGGATCTTCTTTGATACGAAATTCTAAAAATCCAGATATTGGAAATTATATTCTGTTTCATTACCCAACATCAACTAGACCTAGAAATGATATATCTACTATAGATTCTTCTGATTGGAATTTTGTTGAAAAATTATCAATTGATACTGGGTTAAAAGTTATCGTAGTGTCTGATTGTGAAATTAATGTTCCTTTGACAAATCATTCTTTGCTTATTAACCCAGACATTAATTTTATTGTGGACTTAGCATCTCACTGTGATTATTATGTTGGATGCGATTCTTTTTGTGGAATTCTTTCTACGAACAGACTTCCAAAAGAAAGAATATATATGAAAACACATGATAAAAATATTAAGCAAAATGTAAGAGCTGAATCAGCTTATTATTGTTGTCATTTTCTTCCACATCCACCAAATGACATCGCTTATTTCTATAAACCTTATATTGGGGAACCGTGAAAAAAATTTTAGTAATTGGTGAAAGTTGCAGAGACATTTTTGTATACTGCAACTCCAATAGGTTGTGCCCAGAAGCACCTGTTCCAGTTTTGAATGTTGTAGACCAGAGAGAAAACCCCGGAATGGCTGGCAATGTTCGTAGAAACATTGAAAGTATATATGGAAAAGCTGATATTCATACAAATAAAAATTGGTATGAGATAACTAAAATTAGGTATGTTCACCAAGAAACTAATCATATGTTTTTTAGGGTTGATACTACTCAGGAAATAAAAAGAACAAATGTTAAAAAAATAGATTTGGATTGTGAAGTTGTTGTTATTTCGGATTACAATAAAGGATTTCTAACAGAAGAAGATATCGAATATATTTGTTCTAATCATAATAATGTTTTCATAGATACTAAAAAAATTCTTGGTGATTGGGTAAAAAAGGCAAAGTTTATTAAAATTAATGACTACGAATATAACAATTCTAAACCGTTTTTGACCGATGAGTTAAATTCAAAAATAATTCATACTATGGGTGAATTGGGTTGTGAATATCAAGGTAAAAGATACCCAACAAAAAAAGTAGAGGTTAAGGATTTGTCTGGTGCTGGAGATACATTTATATCTGCATTTGTAGTTAAATTTTTAGAAACAGATGATATTGAGCAGAGTATTAATTATGCAAACCAGTGTGCATCAAAAGTTGTTTCCCAAAGAGGAGTGACTACTATATGATAGTATTGACAGGATCTAAAGGATTCATTGGTAGAAATTTTCTTAAGAATCTCGATAATGTTATTGAATTAGACCAACATAATTGTTGGTCTTTCTTTCGTGATTTTAGAGATTGGAAAAAAGTTGATATGATCATTCATCAGGGAGCGATATCGTCTACAACTGAAACCAATATTAATAAAATTCATTCGTGGAATGTTGATTATAGTCTTCTCTTATTTGAACATGCTATTCAATATGGAATACCTGTCAAATATGCATCATCTGCATCAGTTTACGGAAATCAGCAAGGTATCTTTAACCCATTGAATTACTATGCAATTTCAAAGTTACAAGTTGATTATTGGGTGATTGACAATCTTGATAAATTTTCAAGTATTCAGGGATTTAGATATTTTAATGTTTATGGTGATGGTGAGGAAGATAAGGGTGATCAAGCAAGTCCCGTGAGTAAATTCACAAAACAAATTAAAGAAACTGGGAAATTAAAGTTATTTGAAGGATCTGATAATTTTTTACGTGACTTTATTTGTGTGAATGATGTTGTAAAAATTGTTTTATGTAATAATAAACCATCCGGTGTTTATGATCTGGGGACCAGTAAACCTGTAAGTTTTCAATATGTTGCTGAGTGTGTTTCTGAGAAATATAATGGTGAAATAGAATATGTACCATTTCCGGATCATCTAAAAGGTAAGTATCAAGATTATACTTGTGCTAAAAATGAATGGGATGACTATGAATTTATTAGTATTAGAGATTATTTGAAATGACTACTGTTTGGGTAAACGGATGTTTTGATATTTTGCATCCAGGACATATAGAACTTTTTAAGGTTGCTAAATCTCTTGGTGATCGTTTAATTGTTGGTATTGATGAGGATAAAAAGGTAAAGCATGATAAAGGATCTGATAGACCAATCAATTCTTTGTTGTTTAGAAAAACTATGCTAGAATCTATCAGATACATTGACATAGTTCTCCCTTTTGGGAGTAGAAAAGAATTAGAGAATCTAATTGAGCTTTATTCGCCTGATATTCTTTTAGTTGGGAGTGATTGGAGAGATGGTGATGTTGTCGGAAGACAATATGCAAAAGAAGTTAGATTTTTTAATAGAATTGGTAATTATTCAACAACAAACATTATTTCTAAAATAAATGAAATACGTAATTGATATTGATGGGACAATTTGTGCCGCATCATCCGATGGAGATTATGAGTCCGCTTCTCCCATTGTGCATAGAATTCAAAAAATAAATAAACTGTACGATGAAGGTCATTACATTGTATATCTAACTGCTAGAGGAATGGGTCGATATGATAATAATAGTGATCTAGCAAAAGCAAGGTTTTATGATATTACTGAACTTCAACTTAGGTTGTGGGGTTGTAAGTATCATAAATTAATGCTCGGTAAACCTTCTGGCGATTTTTATATTGACGATAAAGGCATTAATTCAAATGAATTCTTCAGAGATTAAATTTGTCCCTAAGGGTTGGGGATTTGAAAAATGGATTGTTAATTGTGATAAGTATTGCGGAAAACTTCTTTATTTTGTAAAAGGTAAAAAGTGTTCTTGGCATTACCATAAAATCAAAGATGAAGTTTTTTACATTCAGAGTGGAAAAATTTTATTGAGATATTATGATGAAGATAATATTGATCTTGCATATGAAATTATCTTAAAACGTGGTGATAAGTTTCATGTCTATCCAGAGCTTAGACATCAAATGGAAGCTCTTGAAGACACTGAACTATTTGAATTTTCTACTGAACATTTTGATGATGATAGTTATAGAGTTATAAGGGGGGATTGATATGATTGGTATGAATAAGTTAGGAACTAGAGGAAGACTTGGAAACCAAATGTTCCAGTATGCTTCTTTAGTTGGTATTGCAAAAAATATGGGGTATGAACATTGTATCCCAGATCATTCAAAATCTACTTGGTTCCATAAGCATGAAAATGGAAACGTTATTACTGTCAATCATCAATTGCAGCATATTTTCAAATTGAGTCATTTGAATGGTAGATTTGGATTGATTGATGGATATGAAATTGATGTCCATCAACATGAATTTTGTGAAGAACTTTTTAATGAATGTCCCGACAACTCAAGTCTAAATGGTCATTTTGAAAGTTATAAGTATTTTGAAAATGCACAAGAGGAGATAAAAAAAGATTACACATTTAAAGATCAATTGTTAGAGTCTGCACTAAATTTTCATAATGATCACAAACTAGACAACCCTGTTTGTATTAATATTAGAAGAGGTGATTTTATTAAATTTCAAGAATATCACCCAGTTTGTACCGAAAAATATTATTTTGAATGTATAGAAAAAATTGGAAAAGATCGCCAGTATTTAATCATATCTGATGATATAAATTGGTGTAAAAATATTTTTATCGGTAATAATTTTGTCTTTAACGATGAAGAAAAAGATGAAATATCTAAAGCACATTTTGATATGTGTGTTGGATCTCTTTGTGATGACTTTATTATCGCAAATAGTACATTCTCATGGTGGATGGCATATCTCTCCGAAAACAAAAATAAAAAAGTTTATATTCCAGATCCTTGGTTTGGTTCATCTCTCAGTCATTTAGATGTATCTGGATACTATTTTGCGGGAACAGTTAAAGTCAGTCGTGAGGTTGTAAATTTATGATGGATTTAACTTTTCTCATTCCAACAAGAATAGAAACGGAAGATCGTTTACGGAATATCATTTCTTCAGTTTCTTATCTTCTTAAACATATTCCTGCAAAGGTAATTGTTAAAGAAGTTTCTAAACAACCTACTTTTAAATTCAGAGCTATACCTGAGATTAAAAAATATGTCGATATTTCTAATTTAGAATATTTGTATGAGGAGAATCAAGACCCTTGGTTTTGTAAAAGTAAAGTATTAAATGATTTGATTATTGCATCAAATACAAAAATTGTAGCAAATTATGATGCTGATGTAATTTTGCCAATTCAGTCATACTTTGATGCATATCAATTAATTTTTCAGAACCATGCAGACGTTGTTTATCCTTATCAGTGTGGAGTTTATCAGTGGAAAGCAAAATATGATTTAGATACCTATAACCAATTCGTATTGCATCTAGATACAAAAGTTTTAGATAAAAATAAAACTCTTTATAATTCTACAATTGGATGGAGTCAATTTGTAAATCGTAAAATTTATATCGATTCATTTATGATGAACGAAAACTTTATATCTTGGGGGTGCGAAGATGATGAGTTTTATTATCGTATGAAATGTCTTGGTAATAGAATTGCTAGAGTAAATAATTATGCGTATCATTTAGAGCATTCTAGAACACCTAACTCTTGGTTTAATAATCCAAATTTTAATAACAATTATCAATTATGGAATAAACTAAGAACATTTGACAAAAATCAATTGATACAGTATTATGAAAGTCAAGACTATCTAAAAAAACGTAGGCAAGAATTAATATGATAGGATTCAATGCTCTTGGTAGAATGGGACGTTTGGCAAATCAAATGTTTCAATATGCATCTCTTAAAGGCATTGCTAGAAATGTAGGTGCAGATATAATCATTCCTTACTATAGTGATGCCGTAGACGATGGGATTGGTAATAAACTTAGGACAGAATTATTTGATTCTTTTGATTTAAAGGTAAATATTGGTTTACTAAACAATGGACATGCCCCTGTAGTTAATGAGAGATTTCATGAGTTTGATGAAGAACTTTTTAATCTTTGTCCAGATCATGTAAGTCTTCAAGGATATTTTCAAACTGAAAAGTATTTTAAACATATCGAACAAGAGATTCGTGAAGATTTTACTTTTAAGAGTGAAATTTTTGAACCTTGTAAAGAAATGATTTCTACTGTTGAAAATCCTATTGCCCTACATGTTAGACGAACAGATTATCTAATTAATAGTGAAAATCATTTTAATCTTCCTCTTGAATATTATGAGTCTGCATTGAGTTATTTTGGTAAAGAAAGAAATGTAATTGTTTTTTCTGATGATCCTAAATGGTGTAATCAGCAAAAACTTTTTTCAGAGGACAGATTTTTAATTTCCGAGAACGTTGATAATCGAGTTGACCTTTGCTTAATGTCATTATGTGACGATTTTATTATTGCAAACTCTTCATTTTCTTGGTGGGGTGCCTGGTTGTCCAAAAATAAAAATAAAAAAGTTATTGCCCCGACACAATGGTTTGGGAAGACAGGTTATACGAAGGATTTAAATACTAAAGATTTAATACCTCAAGAGTGGACAAAGATTAATGACGGACAAGAATAAATCAATTTTTAAAATTAAAGGATTGCCAAAAATTCTATGGTTAAATCTTGATACCGATACTCATCGACGTGATTATATGGAATCCCAATTTAGTCATTGGGAGATTGAAAATCATTTAAGAGTTTCTGGATTTGATGGTAGAACAGATGATGTTTGTAGTTATTTAAGTGGACGTGCTCCAGATAACATGTCACCAAATGAAATTGGCTGTTGCATGTCACATCTGAATGCCATTAAGTATTTTTATGAGAATACTGAAGATGACTATGTTCTTATTTTTGAAGATGATGTTGTTTTAGATACAGTTAAGTATTGGAATTTTACTTGGAAAGATTTTATTTCTAAACTTCCTCATGATTGGGATTGCGTACAATTGACAACAATTTGCACAGGAAATATTCATGTATGCTTACATCATTACTTTATCAATGACTTTTCTGCAGCCGCATATTTAATTACCCGGCATCATGCTGCTAAAATTATTAAGAATCATGTTCGCGGCGATAAGTTTAAACTTGATAATGGTGTTAAGCCTAGAGCAGTTTCTGAAGATACTATTTTCGGTTCAGGTAAGACTTACTCTATTCCTTTATTCTTATATCGACTTGATCTTGGTTCTGCAATTCATCCAGAACATATTGACATCTATCATAAAGGAAGTCACGATGCTCTGATGAACTTTTGGCAGACTCAGGGATGTCAAATGGATATAACTGATTTGATGAAATATGACCCATATTTGGGTAGAATATCAGAACCATCTCAACAATAAGTTAGAGAATCATAACATAATAAGTATAAATGACTACGAAAGGGGCTTGACGCCCCTTTCTTTTTGCTATATAATGTTGTAACAATTCTTAACGAATTTACAATGACTGTAACAACTAATGAGCGTGGACAGCAAAACATGTTTGCTAAAGAGCCCACTATGTATTATCAAAATTACGGGATGTATTCCCCTGCAGAAATCAAGGAGCGAACCAATGGGCGTTGGGCTATGGTCGGTTTTGTTGCTGGCATCATTTCTTATTCTATCACTGGCAACTTCTTCTTCGGTATCTTCTGATGACTGAACTATTCTGGACAATTACGTCAGTTGCATTTTTTGTGCTTTTGGGTTATTCTTTGAATCAACTTTCTGAAACTTACTAATGATTGATGGATCTGATATTCTGGAGCAACTTTCTTTTGCTCTTAAAGAACTTGGGTGGAATGTTAATGATGAACTCTCTGTTGAGATTGGTGGTGTAGCAGTCACAGGAACCGCTACTCACCCAGACGCAAATGCTAAGTGGGCAAAACCATTTGGAACTGTATCGTATCAGAACGACGCTTTTATTGTTGTCAAAAATAAAACCAGAAGTCCCATGGTCTTCTCCCAACCAAATCCTGAACTTAAACAAAAACACACTTATCAAGGAGAAATCAAATGAAAAAATTCTTTACTGAAAAGGCAGAACGTATTAATGGATGGTTTGCAATGATTGGAATCGTTGCTGCTATGGGTTCTTATCTTGTCACTGGTCAGGTAATTCCCGGAGTGTTCTGATTATGTTTAATATTATTCGTCGTAAAAAAACTATGGAAGTAAGTATGCGTAAAGAAGGTTATCAAATTCCTCAAGTTGAATTCGTGTTTCGTGAGAATGGTGAGTTTGTAACTCGCACCACCTCTGAACTTTTTGCTGATAAGCGTGTGGTAATCTTCTCACTTCCTGGCGCATTTACTCCCACTTGCAGTGCGTATCAACTTCCTGGTTTTGAAGAGAAGTATGATGATTTCATTGGTCTTGGTATTGATGAAATTTACTGTATCTCGGTGAATGATGGTTTCGTAATGAACGCTTGGGCACAGGACCAAAATATTCAAAACGTAAAACTTATTCCTGATGGAAATGCTTATTTCACCCGTTCGATGGGTATGCTCGTTCGCAAATCAAATCTTGGGTTCGGTGAGCGTAGTTGGCGTTACGCTGCTGTGGTAGATCATGGTATAATTGAAAAACTATTTGTTGAAGCAGGGCAGTCTGATAATGCTGCCACTGACCCATATGAAGAAACTACTCCAGAAAAAGTATTGGAGTATGTAAAGTCTGAAGTGCGAGAAGCAGTAATCGCTTGATAATTATAAAGACTCTCTTCTATATAAGAAAGAGAGTCTTTTTTTATGCCTAGAAATATTTTGACCAAAGATGAAATGAGAGTGCATGTTGAAAAATTGAAGAAAGAGTTGTATAATGAGGATGTCACTTGGAGCTCTGACCCGAAAGCAATCGCTCACCAGTATCTCAACCGAGTCTTGGATAAGATTGCTGAGTACAGGGGTTGACGGGAAACCGACCAAGTGCTATACTAAATAAATGTTAAGGAATCAACACATTCCTTAACAATTCATGTAAACCTAACGTTCTTTTAAAACTATGACCGCTACCATCGCTAGTAAGCGTGGTGGAAGTAACACTTGGGAACAGTTCTGTGAGTGGGTAACTTCTACCGATAACCGTCTTTATGTCGGTTGGTTTGGAACTCTAATGATTCCAACCCTTCTCGCTGCTACTATTTGCTTCATTGTTGCTTTCATCGCTGCACCTCCTGTCGATATCGACGGAATTCGTGAGCCTGTTGCTGGTTCACTTCTCTACGGTAATAACATCATCTCTGGTGCTGTTGTTCCTTCTTCAAATGCCATCGGTCTTCACTTCTATCCTATCTGGGAAGCAGCAAGTCTTGATGAATGGCTCTATAATGGTGGTCCTTACCAACTTGTAGTCTTCCACTTTCTGATTGGTATCTATGCTTATCTGGGTCGTGAGTGGGAACTTTCATACCGTCTAGGTATGCGTCCTTGGATCTGCGTTGCTTACAGTGCTCCTGTTGCTGCTGCTTCTGCTGTATTTCTAGTCTATCCTTTCGGTCAAGGTTCTTTCTCTGATGGTATGCCTCTGGGTATCAGTGGTACTTTCAACTTCATGCTTGTGTTCCAGGCAGAGCACAACATTCTAATGCACCCCTTCCATATGCTTGGTGTTGCTGGTGTTTTCGGTGGTTCTCTGTTCAGTGCTATGCACGGTTCTCTGGTAACTTCCTCACTGGTTCGTGAAACCACTGAGAACGAGTCACAGAACTATGGTTA
>JACCDW011369176.1_pt1 | contig 21702 bp, 20 predicted proteins | sample 7449781 | NCBI WGS metagenome assembly JACCDW01 (sample SAMN15323449, study PRJNA562643) | freshwater metagenome | isolation source: river surface water | place: USA:Blue River Watershed | collected 2017-08-18
ATAGACTGGTCCGTTATACGCAGCTGCTGCAAGTGTCGCCTTATAGGCTTCATTTGCATCACAAGGAGCTATAACAACCATATTAGGTAAGACACGCATAATCGCAATATCTTCAATTGCTTGGTGGGTAGCGCCATCAGGGCCGACAGAGACACCAGCGTGGGCGCCAATAATTTTTACATTGGACTCGTTATAACAGACCGTTGTGCGGATTTATTCCCAACTTCGTCCTGGCGAAAACATTGCGTACGAGGCAGTAAATGGAATCTTGCCCATAGCTGCCATACCCGAGGCAACTGAAACAAGGTTTTGTTCAGCAATACCAATCTGCACAAAGCGATCAGGGAACGCTTCGGCAAAATCGATGGTGCGTGTTGATTCGGTCAAATCGCATGAAAGCGCGACCACACGCTCATCACGCGCCCCTGCTTCTTTGAGCCCAAGACCGTAGCCATTGCGTGATGGCGTCATTTCTACGTCGGTCGTAGCGACTTTTTTACTGAGGTGAGATGCAAACATACTAATAGTCAGATGGATTAACGAGACCACTAAGCGATCGAAGCTTCTGAAGTGCAAGCCTCGCTTGTTCACTTTTTGATACACGATCTTCAGGACCTTTACCTGGAGGATTACCATGCCACCGGAAATCACGTTCAAATACGTCGACCCCTTTTGAGGCAATGGTGTGGGCAATAATGACTGATGGCTGTCCGTAGACCCCTTGTGCCTTACCGATAGCATCGTTCACCATGCGAATGTTGTGTCCATCGACTTCTTGTACATCGAAGTTGAAGGCTTCAAACTTTTCACGGAGGGGCTCTAGTGGCATTACATCCTTTGTATAGCCATCAATCTGAATACCGTTCCGATCAACAATCACGACTAGGTTGTGGAGCTGCTCCTTTCCTGCCAGCATGGCCGCTTCCCAGATTTGTCCTTCGTTTAATTCTCCATCACCGGTGATGCAATATATAAATTTAGAGGTGTAGGGATTATCCATGCGCTCGGCAATTGCCATACCCACTGCTTGTGAGAGTCCACTACCAAGCGGTCCTGAGCTTGTTTCAATACCCGGCAATGCAGTACGGTGCGGGTGCCCTTGAAGACGCGAACCAAACTTACGCAACGTCGCCAGCTCTTCAATCGGAAAATAGCCTGCATGGGCCATGGTGGCGTAGAGCACCGGACAGATGTGTCCTGCAGACAGCACGAGACGATCGCGTTCAGCCCAATCAGGATTTTTTGGATCATGTTTGAGAACACTAAAGTACAGCAGCGCAAAAATATCGGCCATATCAAGTGGCCCTGCTGTATGTCCACTCCCTGCCTCAACCAACATTTCAATAATACTTTGCCGAATTTCGTTGGCTTTTGTTTCAAGAACTTTTATTTCATCATTACCCAGGTAATTCATATTCAAAATAAGTATACCGCACTAACGAGCGCATTTATGCTGTCGCCGTGTAAAAACTAGTGCATGACCAAGGCTTGAAGCTCGCGATACGCCGCTACAGGATCGGGTGCTTTGGTGATTGCAGAGCCAGGAGCAAAGCGATTTACCCCTGCAGCGTACAGCAGCGGGATTGTGTCACTATTAACCGCACCATCAACCGCTATCTCGAGATCAGGATAACGATCACGGAGCTCACGTGCGCGCGCAAGTGTGCGCATATCAAACGGCTGACCTTGCTGTCCAACAGCAGCAATTCCCATAAGCTGTACAAATGAAATATCTGGGATAAGCGCCACTATGTCGCTAAGCGGCACATCGGCTGTCGCGGCAATGCCGAGTTGATAACCATGTGTTGCCGCGTGCGCCAAAATAGGAGCGAACTCGAATGTGCTACCAAGATGCACAATAACACGCCTGGCACCAGCTGCTGCCACAGCATCAAGGTACTGGAGCGGCTCTAGGACCATACAGTCAATTTCAATAATGTACGCTTCGGCAAAGGGCACGAGCGAAGCGAGTGCCGTTTTTGGATCAGTCTCCGTAAATGGCCAGGAAGTGTGCGGTACGAATTGACCATCAACAATATCAACCTGGAAGCCTGGCGCTACACCAGCTAACTGATTCAGCACATGCCGGAGAGCCGTCCATGACGGTGCCGGAAAAGATGGTACAAACGAAAGAGGTAGCATAGTTAGCGCCGAAGTTGTTCAAGCTTTTTAATTCGTCGCACATGTCGTTCATCACCACTAAACGGCGTCGAAAGCCAAAGTGCTACCGCTGCCTTAGCGTCAGTAAGTGTCAGAAATCGTGCACCAAACGAAAGAACATTTGCATCATTGTGCGCTCGCGTTGACGCAATCATTGACAGTGACTGTTGACTTGCGTCAACCTGGACCGTTTCCGGTTGTCCATAGAACACAGCCGCTCGCACGTTTGGAAAACGGTTTGCAGCAATCGCCTCGCCTTGCCCTGATGCACCAAAAATGATGGCACGATCGGCTGGCTTGCTCGACACATGCGCCGCTGCTACGCCAATGAAATCTGGATAATCGTCGTCGCCATCATACGTGCGCGCACCACAATCAACTACCGGATACCCGAGCTCATCACGAACGTACGCCAAAATTGCCTCCTTAAGCTCGAAGCCAGCATGATCCGTTGCAAAGTATACTGTTGGCTTCATAAACACATAGTTACGCCTTCAACAATTTTGCAATCGCAAGAGTGTGCTCAACTACCGTGTGTGTATAACTCGTTTCATTGTCGTACCACGCCAGTACTTTCACTAGGTTACCGTCGACAACACGCGTCATCGCTAGATCGATAATCGCTGCAAAGCGTGCGCCAATAATATCGCTTGAAACAAGTGGCTCATCAGTCACAGCCATGAGATTTTTCCATTGGTCAGTAGTAGCAGCTGCTACAAACGCGGCATTCACTTCTTCAACACTCGTTGGTCGCGCTGCAATAAACGTAACATCAACAATTGATCCACATGGCACCGGTACACGGATGGCAATACCATCAAACTTATTTGTAAGTTCGGTGTGCGCAAGGGTGGTTGCTTTAGCTGCACCAGTTGAAGATGGAATGATGTTCTGTGCAGCTGCCCGTCCTTCGCGCAAATCCTTCTTACTTGGGCCGTCTACGAGCGCTTGTGTTGCCGTGTATGCATGGACAGTATTGAGAATAGCTTTTTCAATACCAATCGCCGCTTTCATTACGGCAATCACTGGACTAGTTGCATTAGTGGTACACGATGCATTTGAGGTAATGTTGCACGTTGCGAGATCTTGCTCATTAACACCCATGAGGACTGTTGCTCCTGGAATAGTACTCGCACCTTCTTTTGCTGGACCTGAGATAACAACACGCTTTGCGCCTGCATCAATATGCATCTGTGACTGCTCGTAGCTGGTGAAAATGCCTGTTGATTCAATCACAATATCAATCCCCATGGTGCCCCACGGCAATGCTTTTGGATCTTTCTCCTGCACAATCGAAATGGTCTTACCATTGACGATGAGTGCCTTATCCCCTACCTCAATCGTAAATGGACTATGTCCGTACACCGTGTCGTACTTCAAGAGGTATGCCAAACTTTCAAGACTGCCAAGGTCGTTGACCGCTACGATGTCGATGTCTGGGTGCTCAAATGCCATCTTAAAAAACGTTCGACCAATTCGTCCAAATCCGTTAATTGCGACTTTTGCCATAGGTTTAAAATTATGATTACTAGACTGAAACTACTATACCGCGAAGAAGGTGCTGGGACACCCCTCACTTATCCTCATATGGACGCTTACTAGTCGACGCGCACGGTTCGTTCGCGCCGCTTATCACCAAAGAAAAATCGTATAAGGAAAAGTAACAACCACCACAAACCGAGTATCGTAAGTAAACCAATAATTCCGCCAAGAATAATGTAGGTAGTCGCCACATAGAGCACCGTCTCTTCTGTCTCTCCAACAGCGTCATCTACCACGACCTCAATGACGCCTTCGATACTGCCAAGCAGTTGTGTATTACGATCAAATACCGAAAGTTGTAGTGGATACAGTCCTGCCTCGTTCATGCCGGCGGCCATTGCTTCGTAATGTGTACCCGCTTCATTTGGACGAAGTAAGTATGAGGTCGTTCGTTCAGCCTTTGTTGGGTGCTGCCATGTAACAATAATAGTCTTAGCGCCAGTCGGCACGAGCGAGACAGGGACACGAATAACGAATGGTTCGTTCCCTACAACACTAATCATCTCTGCTGTTGCACCGACTAACGTATCAAACTGAATTACGGTAATGTCTGCGAAGGTGAGTCTAAAAATTTCAGGCTGTGTAGGTGTACTAGTCGACGAAGATGACTGAGTTCCAATGGTAGTGGTTGGCAATGTTCCTGACTGGGGTGGTAATGCAATGCCGTTGCGTACTGCGCGAGCTACGGCACCTGAAGAAGGCAAACCATCGATGTTGTAGGCAAAAATGGTGTAGTACTGTCGGTCGTACTGACTGAGTGCATTTGCATCAAAATACGAATCTGCGAGACCTTCGTATACCACAAAACCATCAGTTGGTGAGACTGGGTACGTGTAGTGATTACGGACTACGCGAACATACCCCAGCGCATCACCAATCGGATTCCCCCACCGGAGCAACACATCATTACCTGACACTGTTGCCGTAAAAAAAGAAACATTCGGTGCTGCTGCTAGCCCATATCGACTCAACGTTGAAAAACTTCCTTCTTGCAGCAATTCATCACGACCAAAACGATCTTTGCCGTACAGTGCATAAAAGTACGTTGTAGACGACTCTAAGTCAGTAAGAATGGTGGAGTGATCCTTCTTGAAGAGATCAGATTGCACAATTCCTCCCGTGAGTGCATCGGTCGTACCGTAGCGCAGAATGAAAGTAATAGGCTGTAGTGTACCGAACGTAAACCGGGCACTTTCTGTACCAGGCTCAATATTAAAATTTTGCAGCCGTGGCGGTAGTACAGATGGTGGCGGAGGCGTCCGTACGTCTACTGGATCAACAGGAATAGCGAAGGTAGTAGTACTCACTGTCGGTGATGATGTTGAAATGTTTCCAAATACGTCAAAGGCTTGCACATAGTATCCGTACGTAGTACTTGGCGTCAGTCCTGTATCGCTATAAGCAAGAAGTGTCGTGGTAGCAATTTGTACGCCATTACGAAACAGTTTGTACCCTGCAAGTACTGTATTGTCGGTCGATACTCCCCAGACAATATCAATCTGTGTCGTTGCTAAAGGCGTCGCGGTCACTGGCGTAGGTGTAGTCGGCGGAATTGCGTCATCTCCGTAGAGCTGACGCACCGTAAAAGTGTCAGTTGCTTGCGCTGCTACAGAAAATGGAAAAACGGCCGCAATTACGGAGCAAAGTACAAACAGTGAAAGCAGTACACGCATCATAATGGAAGAGCCGTTATGGTTGTCGTTGCAATATAAACACCGGCAGGTTGCACAACTGAACCACCAACACCGACCTGGAACTCAATTTTTGTTGGTGTTCCAATTGGATGATTTGGTGATGGAGATGTGGCAATAGTTACCGGCGTTGTTGAAAGACCATCCCAACAGCGATCATTGGTATCAGAACCAGACCCGCATACCCCTCCACTATCAAGATAGCGCGGAGCTACGTGCGTCCCCTCCGGCGAGAATCCGAGATGTGCATCGGCTGCTCCTGTCGTAAACGTAAAATCTGGACTAGCTCCAGCAGGAACATAGTCGGCAATTGTATTGGCACCAGACTGCATTGCCGGACTCGATGCTGCTGCAATCGTGAGATAGTATCCCGAGAGACTGTCGGTAGTAACAGTTACTGTCGTTGAACCAGTAGCACTACCTCCCGAAACACCGGGAATGGTCGGACCCAACGAAACAGCGGTTGCTCCTGTCAGTGACAAGTACACTGATTGCATCTGCTGATACCCAGCACGCAGCTCGAAGTTGGTACTTGCAGAATTACCTGTTGCTATCTCACCAACCGTTGATTCAGTCTGATAGTTGGTTGACGAACTGAAACCACCTCCCACGTTTATGGAGTCGCTTTGTATCATATAGTTAGTGCTCTCCATCACCTGCGCTATACCGATCTGCAGTGAGAACAAGACGAACGGGAACAGGAGTACGGTAGCACCAAATGTAATGCCCACATGCCGCACCATATCTAAGATTTACGTTTAAACTCAAAGCGACTGAAGACAAAGCGCAGCAGGAAGAAGAAGATAAAGAGACCCGCAAATACACCGAGCATGATTTTCCATGGGAAAACCCAGAAGACAAAGGTCATTTCATCCACGATGTCATCATAGCTTCGATTAAGTTGGACAGTAGCTACGTACCGCCCAATAAGGAGCTCGCGATTCCATGACACCTCTTTGGTACGAAGTGATTTTGGCAGAATAAACCACGGCTGCATATCAACAACACCAACTTCTTCACCGATGAGATTGGTGATGGTAATACGTCCATACGGCGCCAAGTGCACAGAACCAGTACTTTCAAACGTTACGCCGAAATCGATTGGCCCTGACAAAAAGTATGACCGACCATTGAGCGTGGAAAAATCCTTAAGCGCACCTTCACGTTCGATATCACCTGGTGAAGTGACGAAGAACAACGTACCAATACGACTAACGATTGTTGAACCAGGTTTAGCACCATTTTGGCCATCAAGGAGATTCGGATCACTCGTTATCTGCGTCAAGAGACTACCGTACCAACCACCGGGCTCAGCATCGGCAGGAATTGAAACTGTTACCGGCACGCGTGCGCGCTGGCCATGCTCGAGGTAAAACTTCTCATACGGAACAGAAATGAAATCTTTAATACTGTAGGGACCAACACGATCGCCAAGCAAATTAATTGCTGTCTCTCCATCGGTAGAACCTTCGGCATCTTCCATACTGAATTCAAAGAGCTCACGCTGACCCATACGGTTAGACACAATAAGCTCAACAGTCTTTGATTGACCTGGAGCGAGCTCAAGGTCAAATTTACCAGGACCAACCACAAAGTCACTGAATACCTCTTCTGGATTTGGTAAGGTTTCGCGTGAATAATTATCGTAGAACTGGGTAGCAGTCGAGGCAGCCGCAACTGTTTCTGTACTGGTTGCAGGGACTTCTTCTTCAATAATGAAATCTGATACCTCAGTGACCCCAAGCGTCGCTTCACCTTGCGCAAAAACACCCACAGGCAGAGCCGTGAGTGTAATTGCGAATACTCCAAGAAACGAAAGTAGTTTAGTTGTGTAGAAGCGATGTGAGTTCATAGAGAGTAGATGATCTTTGCAAAGATAGAGGCGTCAATCAATAAGTGTTTGACTCGGAACTATTTTAGCATACGATCTCAAAATCTCTAATGATACCGCCAGAGAACTAGTTAACGAGTGCCGTCAACGTAGCGGTTGCGTTGTAGAAACCGGCTGGAAGCTCAGGATCTGGGTTTGCACCAACACCAACGCGGAAGGCGATAATGGTTGTCTCACCTTCAGCCGGAGTGTCTGTGGCTCGGTTTACGAGCGTAAAAGGTGTTGTGGCATTTGACTCCATAGTCCAACAGCGACTTGCGTTACTAAATGAACCGGCACCACATGTACCTGAACCGTTGTTTCGGAGCTCAGTCACAATACTGGTAGATGACGCTGCAAGTGCAAAACTTGAAGAGCCAGTGAGTACACTGTACGTGTAGTCAGCACTACCTCCATCGTTGTAGTTCGGGATGTACTCAGCGCCTGACTCGTATTGCATCGCAATCGAATCAGCAAATTGAATCGTCATGTTGTACCCGTCCACATCGTTTGTTGAAACCGCTACAGTCGTAGTACCACTTGAGATACCTCCAGAAAGACCGGCAATCGCTGGCAACATGGTTACGTCGTTAGCCGTTGTCTCAAAAGAGATTTCAGCCGTGATTTCTTGTTCAACCGTAAATACGTCTGTGATAGCAAAACTTACAGCTGGCTCAAGTAGTACAAACGACATAAGCGTCATACTCACCGCAGCAATCGCTGCAATCAATGCTGCAGCGACAGGATTGGCGTTAATAAAAAAATTCGTTCGCATACAATAATTTGATTGATTAATTACACAACTAAAATGTAATACCTATAGTATATAACTAGACGAGTGTACCAATTGACGTTTTACAAGATTGATGTGGATAAGAAATTGCTTTAATTCTTAGGCGAAATTGCGTTTGGTTCCCTATTCTAAGCCAGTTAGTGCTCCAGACTCACCCACACTATCCTCCAGTGCAGCTTCAGGGGAAGTATTAGTATCAGGCTCAGGAGAACTTTCACTTGCTACTTCTTCCGCTTCAGTCGACTCACTGGTTTCAAGCGGATCTTCAGAGGAAGTAGTCTGATCTTCTATTTCAAGTTCAGGAGTTGTGGTGTCATGATTTGCATCATCTATCACCGGCTCATCTTCATTTGGCAAAGTAGCCGGCGGTGGAATATCGAGTGCCGCTTCGAGTTCATTGATACGTGCTTCGAGTTCATTAATTTTTTCGCCTTGTCCCCGAACGATATCCCAAAGTTCTTTGACTGCTTCGACCACAAGCGCGATCATGTTGCTTTTATTAAGTGACCAATAGTCACCTCCTTTACTGACCACTTCAGGCAGAACTAGATCTACTTCTTGGGCAATGAAACCAATTTCTGTTTGTGCCCCAAAGCGCTCTTTATCAATCCATTCATAACGAACACCACGGAGTTCGGTTAAGAGCTCAAGCGCATTTTCAACATCAGTAATATTTTCCTTCAGACGTTCGTCTGAAGGGTCACGAATAATTACACCGTTTGCATCGGTAACGAGATTAGTCGATCCGCCAAGGAGCGAGGTTGATTTAATACTGCCATCAACCGTGAGTTTGCTTGATGTAGAGGTAGTACCAATACCGAGTGAGCCTTCTATATATGAAGCGCCGGTTCCATATGCATGAAACGAACCATCAGTCACGATACCTTCAAGACCAACACTGAGACCAAGTCCGGCCCGGAGCCGGCCAGCAATTGTTGCATCATCACTAATTGAAAGCTGACTACCAGCAATCGAGTAGACAATTGCAGACTGCAAGGTAGCGCCAGAAACATCAAACACATGGAAGTCGTTGCCACCAACCTCCGTTGTCATATATGCGTAACGCCCAACAATACGGATACCGTAGGCATTACCGGCACCCAAATTACTACCACCAACGCGCACTGCTGCAGCTGGATTTGCGACATCAACAACCTCAATATCATCACCAGTCGTAAGTGATGCAACATAGGCATACCGACCAGCCAGAGCGATACCGCGACCGCCCGCGTCAAGTGCGACTGACGATGACACACTAATATTGGCTGGATCACGCACATTAATCACATGAAAGTCATTTCCACTACCACTGGTAGTGACATATGCGTAGCCGCCACTAATGGCCAATTTCTGACCACCGTCAGAAAGTGCAACTGAATCAGTAGTGGTTGGAGCTGCTGGATTACTTATATTAACAACATGGAAATCGTCACCGGTTCCATTAGTGGTCACATATGCATAATTACCTCGAACCATTACACCATTTGCATTCGTTGGAAGATTAACACCACCAACAATGACTGGATTTAAAGGATCAGAAATATCGACAATCGACATATCATCACCAGGTGAGTCTGTCACAACGTAAGCATACTGTCCTGCCAATGCAATACCATTTACTGCACTTGGCATCGCAACAGCAGTAACTTGCGACGGGCTCAGTGGATTACTAATGTCAATAACATGGAAATTATTACCAATCGTATCAGTTCCAACAAAAGCATACTGTCCTCGTACCGCAATTGATTCAGCACTACCGGTCAAGTTGATAGCTGCAACCTGTACTGGAGCCGCTGGATTAGTTACGTCTATAACATGGAAATCGCTGCCGGTTGACTCACTAACAAGGAACGCGTAGTTACCAACCACATCAAGTGCAAACACTGTATCACTGAGCGATACACCACCAACTGATGATGGACTATAATCACTTGTACTATTTCCTCCTTGCTGCGTAATAGACCCACCAAGAATAGTCAAACGATCTGATGGACTTTCAGTCCCAAGACCAAGCCAGGCGCTTGACTGACTGTAGTACAGACCAGCCGTACCGCCGGGACCATTAAAGTTTACTGAACCGTTAACTTCGAGCATTTCGGTTGGTGCCACAACTCCAATACCGAGATTCGTACCAGAAAATACAAAGTTGCTGCTTTGTGTAAGATAGGTTCCTGATGCATGTACATACTGAATCGCGCCAGCAGTAAAACTGTTTGGCGTATCATCGAGTCCAAGGTATGTCTCCGAACCACCACCAATAGCACTCACTGAAGCAAAGCGTAAATTACCAGCGCCGTCAGTTACCAGCACATGATCTGCTGCACCATCTGCTGCTGGCAAGGTCCAGACAGTATCTGCAGACAGTGTCGTTGACGCACGGAAACCAACATAGTTGGCACCATTGCTATAAAAGCGGAGTGTACCCCGACCAACGAGACTAGCATCGCCATCAATAGAGAGCCGTGTCGCTACTGAAGTCGTCCCTAGTCGCAAACTACCGTTACTGTACGTAAGGAGTGCCGACTGCGTGAGTGCGGAGCTTGTTGCGTTAGCAAATTGCAACGCACCAGCTACGAAGACATCTGGGGTATCATCAAGTCCAAGATAGGTGCCATCACCGTATCCGAGAGCAGCGGAAGACACATTGATCCAATCAGTACCATCGTACTGCAACATATCGCCCGCTGTGGTTGATGAAAGCGCTACATCACTCAAATCGCCAAGCTGATCGGCTCCACCAAGACATGTGCCATTAACCGCAACACAACCACTGGTCACATTAATACCGCCCACAAATAGTGAGCTTGTACTATTAGTTACAACAAAACCACCGGTAAAGGTGCTATCACCAACTACCGTAAGTGTGTCAGTTGGGGTTGAGGTACCAATACCCAACCGATCATTCACGTACACAAGGTTAGCTGACTGGGTTAGCGCTGAGCTTGTACCATTCGCAAACTGAAGGGCGCCAGCAATGAGGCTGTTTGGTGTGTCGGTCAATCCTACGTATGTCACGGGTGCTCCTCCTGCTACACACACCCCATTGAGAGCGAAGCAACCGCTGGTGATATTGATGCCGCCACCGAAAGTTGAGGTTGCGGTGCCATTTTTAATAAAGGCACCATTGACGGTCAAGGTAGTTGTTGCTGTCGTTGTACCAACAGTCACATCGGTGAAGTAGGCAGCGGCTGCGGTATCAGCACCAATGACGGTATCGTCAATCGTGCCGGAGAAAATGGTAAGGAGATTGGCGACATCGCTATCAAGGATACATCCTGAACAACCGCCTCGATCACGCACGGTATCAAGCGTTGAAACGTTCTCAATTGTGAGTCCATTAATTTCAATATCGTCCCCTTCCTCAAGCTCCAGGTCACCAGTCTCACCGTTGAGACTACGCACCACGTCAAGATCTTCCAAGTCAACTGAAATAACCGGATTATTTTGCGTACCAGTCACCAGGATGTTGTCGCCTGCGGTCACTCGATTGACGATGTTGCTGGCAAAAATCTGTCCGCCCTGAAGATCGATCGCAGCACCTCCGGTAGTGATACCGCCATTTGCTACGAGCGTCCCACCAACTGAGGCACTACCGAGCGTGGCAGCACCAATCGTTGCCAAGGTGTTCGTTTGTAGCGAATCAATCGTGAGGAGCCCAAGAATAGTTGTCGTCGACAGTGTCGATACGCCGGTGATTCGCAGATTAGTATCGATTAAGAGCGGCGCGTTAACGACAAGTGTCCCCTGCTCGCTCGTTGCCGTTGGTACGTATAATGCCCCACTTCGGGCCGGTATATTAGTTGGCGAAACAAGCTCGTTGTTTGAGCTTCCGAGTTGCGCTACCTGAAGCGCTTCACCGGAAAAAATCTTGCCTGCTGTGGTGTATGCAATCGACCACACTTTTTCGATTTGGGCTGTCATACGTGGCCACCAGCCGACTGGATCAGTTTCGGCTGCATGAGTTGTCGCAAGTGGCAAAAATACCAAGAACGCGGTCACGAAAATAACGAGAACTAGCTTCACAAAAAAGCCAGAACCAACCTGAGTAAGGTATGGAGTTTCCGCAGTTTTCACACCAATAATCTGCATACGAAAATGATCCTGGGCGTCACCCAGTTAGCTTAATCGTAGCATGCGAAATGTGTCAAAAAGTGGCTTATCACCGGGATATGTGCGCTATTCTTCAGTCGTAATGAGTTCCGGTTGTGTATAAATTTTGGCAACATTGTCAGCAAAAAAGAGTACCGCTTGCGGGAACGAGAACGTCTCAACGTGTTCATCTGGCAGCACTGCAACAATTGGAACCTTCCCCAGAATAGTCATGAAGCGAGCATGATCGGGCAGGATTGAAAAAGCACCTTCAACGTTCTCTGATTCAAGCGCTGTCACCTGCCCTTCCCAGACAATTCGCTGTGGACTCAATATTTGAACTGCAAAAGTATCAAGCATATATCATTATACTTTCCATAAGCCGGCAGTGACCAAATCGTTGATGTAGAAAAACTGTTCAGCGGGTACTGTATCAACGGCCCCTGCTAAAATAGCCGCGACATCGCGTACCACTGTCGCGCGCGGCACCTTAACGCCCGGACGACCCGTTTCTGTCTCGGTTGAAATAAAGCTCTGCGTCATGTAGTTGAGCAGTTTTTGTGCACGAGTGTAGCGAAGCCGATTTTCTTCCGAAAGTTCTTCTTCACCCACAATCGATACAATACGCGCTAGCTGCTTGTATTGATTCAAAACTTCAATTGCTTCGGTGGCTGCCTTGTAATGTTCTTCGCCTACAGCAACTGGATTCAAGGCTGAAGATGTAGAAAAGAATGGATCAACGGCAGGATATCGCCCCTCATAGGTGAGCTCACGTGAGAGTACAACCACCGCATCCATATGTGGCATTGCTACGGCTACCGCTGGGTTTCCGAACTCGTCAGCCGGTACGTACACGGTTTGCACCGAGGTTACGTAAGCATCGGTGGTTGAATACAGACGGTTTTCAAATTGTGCAATATCTGACTGCAGCGTTGGCTGATAGCCGTACTCAGATGGCAACTCAGAAAGCAACGTTGAGAGCTCACTCCCCGCCTGCAAAAAGCGAAACACGTTGTCAACAAAGAAGAGTACGTCTTGTTTTTCATGGTCTCTAAAATGTTCAACAAGCGTCGCTGCAGACGCAGCGGTCAGTGCGCGCACCGCTGCGTTTTTATTGATATGACCAAAAATAAGTGCAGTACGATCGATTACATTATGCTCTTTCAAAGACCGCCATAGCGCATGGCCTTCACGAATACGTTCACCAATACCTGCGAATACAGATACGCCGGTACCTTCGTATACTACGTTACGCAAAATTTCTTCCTGAAGAGTCGTTTTACCAACGCCGGCACCACCGACGAGTGCCATCTTACCACCACGCAAAAGCGGCGAGAAGAAATCAATAATTTTAATCCCGGTTTCGAGCACTTCGGTTGGACGTACAATACTCGCTCCTTTTGACATTTCGTGATGTCGATAAATAGTCCTTCGTTCCATGGCCGGCAGGGGAACATCGCCATCGATGACGTCTCCATAGAGATCAATCACACGCCCCAGCACCGCCTTCCCCACCGGCACGGTAATCTCACTTCCAGTGGAGATAATTTGCAAATCACGCTCAATTTTATCGACCTCTGAAAGCAGAAGGCAGTAGAGCGTCTCAGGATTTTCATACGCATACGCTTCCATGCGGATAGACGTATCAACAGCGGCAACGAGAAGCTCCCGCAAGGCTGGGCGGTATGGGCCATCACAGTTTATACGTACAATCTGTCCCAACACACCTCGTACCCGACCGACGAGCTTGTCCTGCTCTCCAATAACCGTTGACGGGGTTGTTTCAGCTGTAGTTACTGGTTCTGGTGCTGACGTAGAAGTTACCAAAACTTCTACCGACGCAGTCGCTTCTAGTTTTTTTACCGGTTTGTTTTCGCTGGTACTCATATAGTTCTATCGGAACGGAAGCCCGTAAAGGTTTCAAGGAGTCGCATACTTTCTGCCGTACTCACCACCTTGTGAATCTCCTGTCGTTGTTGCTTCACCAACTCCTTCGCTCGCTCGCGCGCGCGCTGCATTTTCATGAGGCGCGCACCAGTTAAGGCTACGCGCGTTTCAAGGAGCACCCGATCAAACAAGACAAATCGAATCTGTGTTCGGAAAAACTCCAGCAATGCCTGGATGTCGGGTTCGCAAATGTATTCAACCGGCGGCAAATCACGCTCAATTGGTTTTGGTTCATGCGTGATATCGGTCACCATCGGTTCCTGCCGGAAAGAGTTAATAAACGTCGGATGACAAATCATTACCTCATTATACGGGTGCAGGGCCGCAATCACACTCGTGATTTCGTCATGTGTGGGAGTATCGGACGGAAACGAAAATGCCGTTACTTTACGCGTGACGCGCATACGCTCAAGGATTTGTACACCAGTTTGCCCAATCACAAACCCTTGTGCACTTGGATGTACCTGTAAATTGCGAACAAACTCTTTTATAACAAGCTGGTTAAGCTGGCCATAGAAGCGCTTATTTGACGTGACCGCGACAAACGCTTTACCATCACCAAATCTATTTGCATCGAGCACGATGCCCGCTCGGGCAGCATAGGAGTGCACCATTGCCATCAGTGTATGGAGCTCTGTGTAATACGCACGATTTGCATCAAAAATTGCCCGCATTGACTGGAGACGTGTTGCACTAATATCACGAAGCATCGTCGTCACAAACTGTGCCGTTTCAGTCTGCTCGAGCTCGTCTTGAAGATCACGTACTGCTGACATACGACTGCATAGTGTTATGGTGCGCTTTCACAGCGGTTAAAAATGTTTGCCAGTCGATTGCATCGTTGTAGACCATTTGCCGCAACTGCTCAAGCTCTTTGTGTTCCGTTACCATCTTCACCAGTTTTGGTCGAAGCTTAGCCACAAAATCAACGGTATATCCTGAAAAGAACTCCGAAAACACGAGTGCCATAAGGAGCACCTGAGCTGCAGGCGTACGCCCTTCAAAAACCGGCTGCTGCAAGAGTACCTCAACAATTCCACCGCGTCGGAGCACTTCCTTTGTTTGATCACTTAAGTCAGCGCTAAATTTGGCATACTCAAGCTGCGCCCGATATGAACCCATAAGGACCTGCGTGTGCCGTGTTACCTGCTTTTGTAAAGTTCGTTGTGACTGTCTTCCGACGCGCGTTACCGACTGCTCAATACTAATCGATGGATAAATACCTTCGGCTCGAAGCGCTGGTACAAACGACAAGTGACCGTCAGTACATGCCATGACGTTGGTTGGAATGAGGTCAGAAAAATTACGGACGTCAGTTTGAATCACGGGAAGCGCGGTAATCGACCCGCCGCCGAGCTCTTTACTGAAGTGTCCTGAGCGCTCCATGAGGTGCGCGTGTTGATAGAAAATGTCACCAGGGTATGACTCTGTACTCGGCAATCGCCCTTCAAGCAGCGCAATTTCGCGCAGGTACTTTGCATGCGCATCGAGGTCGTCCAAGACAACGAGTACGTGCTCACCGAGGCGTGCGAAGTGTTCCGCTAACAAAAACGCAATCGAGGGAGCGAGCGAAATAACCGAAGCTGGCTCATCGGAAAGTGCTGAAATCACAATATTCTTACTGCCCGGTCGTGCGTTACCAATAATCGTATCTGAAATTTTTCGCAGACCGTTAATAGGCTTGCCGATAACCGTGTAGATACACACAGTACCGAGACTCGCTTGCGCTTGTACCACTTCGGTCAAGAACGTACTCTTACCACTGCGCATCGGTCCGAACACGAGTTGACGTTGTCCTTTTGCAATTGGAATCAACGTATCTACCGTCGTCACGCCAGTGATAAGCTGTTCATGAATCGGTTGACGCACCTCAATACCTGGTGCATCACCTTCAAGGGCAAAGCGCACGTTCGCTGGCGGAAACGAACCCTTGTTGTCGATTGGCTGGCCAAGCACATCAATAATGCGTCCGAACAAATGATTCCCTACTGAGTAGTGATATTCATCAAGCAAGTACTGGTAGCGATCACCAGGCTGGGCAGAATCACTCAAAGCGAGTGCAAAAACATGCGCGTCGCCAAGCGCACGCACAATCGCTCGCCGTCCGTGTTGATCAATGAGCAAATCGTTCACGCGCGCTGAAGGTAGCCCCTCGATAGTGAGTAGGTACCGCTTGGCTTTTACCACAATGCCAACTTCCTGAGTGCGATTATTTTGTACCATAACTATCAAGCACTTCACGGATTACATCAGGCACCTTTCGTAAGCGCGTACTAAATGAATAGTCATACAGCTTACCACCAGCAATAAACGCGCATCCACCCATAGTCATTGCGTCCACCTCAAAGTCAATCAGGTGATTTGGTGATAGCTCATGCCGACACCAGCTGCCAATCACTGATTCTTCATCTGCGCCAAAGAGTGTTGGTACATAGACTGTAAGACGAGGTAGGCTACCAAGCCACTCATGCAATGCCGTGATGTTGGTATGCATGGTTTCAGGGGAAAAAGCCTGGATCCATTCAGTTCCCCATGAGGCAACCGCCGCCTGATCTTCAGCCGTTGCCTCTCTCGCCAACACTGCTTGATACCGAACATCAAGACTATCGCCTGTATTTGCTTCAGTATAAAAAAGTGTTTCCAAAATACGCTGCACTAAACCAACTCGGCGCTTCGCCGCTTCAACTGAAAACGTGTTGGTGAGCAAGGCTGCCTTGAGTGAATCCATAGCCTATTACAAAATACTTTCTCGCTTCGCTGCAGCAAGTGCATCGCGTGCTAGTTCGGCATGATCGGTAATGGTAAGTTGTTTCTGAAGCACACGCTTCGTGACCGACTCAACAATAGTATTGATATGTGTGTCCAGAAGATGCAGCCGAGCTTTTTTGTAGGCCAATATCTCACCATCAAGGGCGGCGAGCGCGGCCTTCGTGTGTTCATCAAGCTTCGTCTTTACCATCATGTCTTGGGTTGCCAGGGCATTCGTGAGCGTATTTGAGGCATTTTCAACCACGCGTGTCATCGTACCAAGCGCTGCTTCGGCCGCAGCATCGATTTCCTTTTCCGTTGTCGTAAATGACTCCAATACCAGCATGAAGCGCTGGTTAAGCTTATCGCGACCTGCCTCAAGGGTATCGAGCGACTGTTGTCCAATGCTGTCGAGCTTCTCCAGGTGCACTGCAATAGCACCGTTCATTTTTTGCGTCAGCATATCAGCATGTTGCTTCAAATTCTCTTGGTAGGCACCCTGCAAATCAGCCGCATGTTGTGTATACGCTGCCAATACCTGCACACGCTCAGTTTCAGCACTCGCCACAATTGCATCTGCTTTTTGCTTGGCAGCTGCGATAATACCTTCTGCTTCTTCTTCAGCTTGATGCTGCACAAACTCGTAGGCTGGTGCTGCAATGCGGTTGACCATAAAGCTGCTGCGCACCTGCAAAAAAAGCATGACGAGCATCGATACAATAAGGCCACCTAAAATACCTGCGAGCAGTTCAATTGAAAGAGGGATGTTCATACAATGACTGGCCTAATCGTAACGCACGAGCGCTACAGCAACAAGCGTTTCTACGCACAGGAGGAAGTGCCGCATGCATGAAGCAGGCATACTTTTATATCGGCAACACGAGCACACCAATTGCCACAAAGATGACAATTATTACGAGGAGCAAGACGGCAACGAGACTACCTACAGCAATCCAAACAACCGACTTGCGCGCGCGTGGGTTACGACCAATCGAGAGCACGCTTGAGCTCAGAATTGAGCGGAAACTATAGAGTAAGAATCCGAGCGCACTCAATGTAAGTACAACCGCCACCAAAATACGAGGGAGGGAGGTTTTTTCTTTTGCTTCAGTCTCGGCTGTCGCTGCTGCTTGATGTGCTTGCTGCACTGCCATTGCTCCTTCAACTCCTACTTCAGCTTGAATAATCCCCTGCCCCGCAGGCAAATCTTCGAGTGCTACTGCAAACACTGCTGTTGTATCGAGGTTGGCACGCATTGCTACACCAAACGTTGCACTTGTCGTCAGCAAATCACCACGCACAATTGGACCATTCAGTGACGCATCAACGCGTACCCCGCTCACACCCTGCGTTACAATCGGCGTCGTATTACTTGCAGTCACAAACACAATCGCAGGACGCTCTCCAATAACACCATACACTGCCGTATCAAAGGCTTCCCGCGCAACTGTATACGTTGCTGCCGCGTCGTCGTAGCGCACTACCATCCCGACAGTACCTGGCGTACCTGTAAGCGGAATAGTGGTCGCAATGGGAAGTTCGGAATTGGCTGATGCTATACTCGCCCCAATAACGATATAAAAAACCAACACCAAAAATAACTGATGCCAGCGCAATCGTTGCTGTTTTAAGAAAATTAGAGAGAACATAGTCGCTAGCGCACGTCACCAAACCATTCCACCACCGCTGCCGGCGATGCTACGCGTTCACGTAAGACTGACGCTGTTTGTGAAAGGCCATCGCCAACATCAGCCCAGGTAACCTCTGCCTGCAGCATTGCAAACGACAGTATTGCCACTAAGCACCCGCACATCGTCACTACCCCAACCTGCCCCACGACAAACCATACGTGCTGCGGCTCACGGAGCCGCCCTGTCTTCATTTCATACTCACGCCATGCTGTCTCAGCACGTTCCCGAACAGCTGCTTCACGCAGCTGTTCGGTTGCATCTGCTTCACTGGCCGCAATAAAGCGCTCGAGCGAAGCAATATCGACAAAACATTGCCCTTGCACAAACGATGCGTCAATCCATTTACCGCGCGCTAAACGCTCAATGTATGACGCTTGGTAGCCTACCGTCAAAGCGGCGCGATCACACGCAACATAGATACGCCCATTAATATCGAGAGACTCCAACATACTGTAGCTCTATTGTAGCTGAAGCCGTCAGGAAAGCGCTACATAACCTCAAAAACTGTGGACAAGGAGCGCAGTCAGCTGCGTCTTAATGAGATCAAGGAGCGCAGCGAACGGGGTCAATGTGTATGCCTGCCCGGTAGTCTCGGCAGTTACTGCTACTGAGCTCGTAAGACTCATGAGTCCAACCGAAATGACAAGTGCTGCCATACCTGACACCACCACAACCCATGGTGAAATAATCGGACGCATATCCACCAAACGAGCCTCGACCTTTATTGTTGCCTGGCGCGGATTACGATCAGTGATTCGCTCGCGTTGCATGCCAATAATCCCATCTGGATTAGAGAGCGGCGTCAGCATCTCTCGCTGCCGCTTTGTATACGCATTAAGTGTCTTTCGTCCTTTTTGATGCACAACCGGAATGTGATACAGACCTTTTTCTGCAACAGCCTGAGGCTGCACTTCCTCGATCGCCTCATCCTCAGGCATAGCAACTTCCTCGGCCGCTGCACTTGGTACCGGAACATTTTCCGCTTCATTTGTTTCAACCACTTCTTCGTCGGGCACCTCAGCAATCGCAAGCTTGCCCTTAAATTGAATTATAGGCAATTCAGTAGCTTCATAGGTTGCTGTAGCGCGATCATGTGATTGAACTTTAAGCGTTTCTGCTTCGGCCATAGCCACTTCGACACGACCAATTTTTTTTGGCTGCGGTAGTAAATCACCACCATCGGTTTCATACGACGGTTTTGTTATCGGTACCCGACGAAAAAAATGCTCAGTGTATTTTGCCGACGCACCACTGACAGTCCCACGATCAAAACCACGTGTCCCTTGACCCATACAATGGCATCAGTATACCGCCCGAAACAAAACCACACCAGGCACATTATGTGCTGGTGTGGTTATAGCAAAACGATTCACTATGAAAATCAGACTATCACAGGCTCATAGTTAAGCCCTTATTCGCTGTTTAATGATTTCTGCGAGCATTCCTGGATTTGCTGAACCTTTCGTCGCTTTCATACCTTGCCCAACCAAAAACTGTAGTACGGCTTCCTTACCCGCTTTAAATTCTTCCACTACCGCAGGATTGGCAGCCAAAATTTCATCGATGATAGGAATAAGTTCATCGGCATTTGAACGCTGCATAAGACCACGCGCTTCAGCGAGCGCCTTAGCATCAGCACCATCAAAGACCACTTCAAGGAGTAGGTCTTTTGCTACCCGTGAGTTAATCACTCCTTCTAAGACCAGTACGCCAAGGCCCCGGAAAGCTCCCGCGTGCGCGACATCGAGCGTACGTTCACCTGACTCAAGGTGAGCAAGCACATCGGTAATGAGATAGTTTGCCAATGTCTTCGTGAGCTTCTCGTAAGAATCGGTCCCTACCGCAGCATTAAAAAATACTTCACGCAGAACGTCACTGATGATAATTTCAATTTGATCAGCTGGGAGTCCGAGTGCCTCATACCGACGGCGTTTTTGCGCTGGTGTTTCTGGTAATTTCGCAAGCAACGCTTCGTCACTCCACTCGGGTTTATCACTCCGGAGCACTTTTGGAATATCAGGGTCTGGGAAGTAGCGATAGTCATCAGCAGTCTCTTTTACTCGCTGACTAAATGTCTTCCCTTTATTTTCATCCCAACCGCGTGTTTCTTGAATAAGCGTACCACCCGCCTCAAGTGTTTCAATGTGACGCTTCGTTTCAAAAACAATCGCTGCTTCAGCCGCTTTAAACGAGTTAATATTCTTCACTTCTACTTTTGTTCCAAACGTATCGGTTTTACTGACCGATAAGTTTACCTCAACACGCATCTCGCCGCGCTCCATGTTGGCATCAGAGGCACCAATGGTGCGGAGGAGTAATTGGAGCTCACGAGCAAACGCACCCGCCTGTTCTGCGGAATGAATCACCGGCTCAGTTACGAGCTCCATCAACGGAACACCGGCACGATTAAAATCAACGAGACTTTTTTCGCCTTCGTGCGAACTCCGCGCCGTATCTTCTTCAAGGTGAATACGCGTAATCTTAACGCCAGCTAGCTCACCGCCTTTAACCAATGGGTACTGGTACTGACTAATCTGGTAGGCCTTCGGGATATCTGGATAGAAATAGTTCTTGCGGTCGAATTCACTGAAGTCGGCGAGTTCGCCGCCTATAGCTTTTCCAACCATCAAGACGAGCTCAACCGCCCGCTCATTCACCGTCGGAAGTGTTCCTGGATGTGCCATACATACCGGACACACATGGGTATTTGGCTCTGCTGCGTGAGGATCATTCTTGCACCCACAAAACATCTTGCTGTTCGTTTTTAATTCAGCGTGAATCTCAAGACCCACGGTCGTCGTATATGCGCTCATGGGCACTATACTACCGATTTCGGAGATGCTTCACAAGCTCGTCGCCAAGCTCCTTAGTTCCCTCTTCAAGTGGCGCTGAAATAGCGAAGACAGGCTTACCGAGCGTGCGGAAGGTTGCGACAAAGGCCGCTACTTCTTCAGGAGTGCGCGTATCGATTTTGGTGAGTACAATCCACTCGTCTTTACTGACAATATCCTGACTGTACTTTGATAGTTCCTGGCGAATTTCTTGGTAGCTTGCCATTGGATCCTCACCTTCTAGCGATACGAGATGCAGTACCATCGCAGTGCGCTCAATATGACGTAGGAATTTATGCCCCAGCCCTTTACCATCGGCAGCACCTTCAATAAGCCCAGG
>JACCDW011603564.1_pt1 | contig 21700 bp, 21 predicted proteins | sample 7449781 | NCBI WGS metagenome assembly JACCDW01 (sample SAMN15323449, study PRJNA562643) | freshwater metagenome | isolation source: river surface water | place: USA:Blue River Watershed | collected 2017-08-18
GAGATAAGCGCGACATACAAAGTGTTGAATGGGCAAAACATCTCCCCAATGTACAGATATGTAACGATTGGTTTAGCAGTGGTAACGTTGTCATTGCTCCTTGGCTTGTAGGAGATGACCATAAACGTCTGGCCAAGTTAAGTGGACAATACTTGTTTGGGCACTTTGAGTTGCCTGGATACTTAATGAACGCAATGGTAGAGATGCCCGATCATGGCGAAATTCGCAGAGAAGATCTTGGAGGATTTGAACATGTATTCACTGGACACTTCCATAAACGACAAACTAAGAAAAATATTACCTACATTGGTAATGCGTTCCCTCACAATTATGCAGACGCTGGTGACGACGAACGTGGTCTTACAGTACTGGAGTGGGGAAGAGCGCCTGAGTTTCATTCTTGGCCTGATCAACCAACCTATAGAGTCTATGGACTCGCCAACCTTATCGACAACGCTGCAACGCTTCTTCGACCCAAGATGCATGTGCGTGTAAATCTAGACATTGAAATCAGCTACGAAGAAGCCAACTACATCAAAGAAACGTTTATCAAGACATATGATCTACGGGAAATGGCCTTGATTCCAAATAAAACTGCTGGGGTCGATACTGACATGGCACCTGGTGAGATCAAGTTTGAATCTGTAGATCAAATTGTCACAGATCAAATCACCAACATCGAAAGTGAATTTTACGACAACAAGCTATTACTAAGGATCTACCAAACACTATGATATATTGTGTTTGGTATCCTAGTGGCGGGTTTGGGCACTTTGTCAACGCTGTGTTGAGTTTGCATGGTGACAATTTTGTGCGCCCCAAAGGTACATTGGATTTTTCATACAATGGCAATAGCCACAATCTTGACGTTGTTGTTCCAAAGTATTATCAAGACTGCTGGCCATATGAGTTTGAATTTGACAAAAACAAAAACTATTCTGTGTTGGTAGATAACGGTATAAACAACGAAACCGATCACTTTAAATCTAAGTTTCCCAATGCTACGGTAATCAAAATTTGTTACACTGATTGGAGTTGGCCTGTGGTTGCTCGTGCCATGATTGACAAAGCCATGAAAAGCAGTATCGAAGAACAATTGCCTATCAACAATTGGGACACTGATGAACCCTGGGCTAAACGTGAAAAGTATTTTTTGTTTTTACGAGATCATCCACTGCGACATGCCTGGCGGTCTGACAAAGAAAGTTTTATAAATGTTGAACACTTGTTTGAATACAACAGTTTTCATCACGTATTAAACAAAATTGAAACTGTAGATTGTTTTGAAGATTTATGGCAGCAATGGCGAGCAGCCAATGCCAAATACATTGATCCAGTTGAAACTGCCAGTGTGGCTATGCAACGTATACAGCATCAACGAACATTTGATCTGCGGCATGTAACTGATATCTGGGAACAGGCAGTGATTTACTATTACTTTTGGTTGTGGTTCAACATTGAAGTTCCACACAACGACTTTGCTAACTGGATAGATTCCACTGATCGTCTTGCAACACTACTATGACTGAGCCAAATATTTTACTGAGAGATGACACATTTTTATCCAGTCAAGAAATTGAGTTCTATCAACGGTTGATGCCAAACGGTTGGACTCCGGGGCCGTCAATAAGGAACATCAAATATTTTTCAAAGGACCTGTATCAACATTATCAGTGGAAAGGCGACTGGGACTCAGCTAGATGGTTGGATTCTACTCCACTAGAATGGGAAACGTTGTATGACAAAATTGCCAAACTTCTTCCCAAACACTATGTGCATTGGATTGATTTAAAAATAACTCCACCACTGTCGACTGGTACACCACTGCATCGAGACAAAGATCCCTGGAGCCCTGGAGGAGATACCACTAGATTTTCTCGTGCAATCAGTGTATTATGTAATCTTAACCATGAGTGGGATCCACAGTGGGGCGGAGAGTTTGTGCTGTATGCCGAACACAACAAACAATTAACAGAGCACAGCCGAATACCTATTTGTCCCGGGCAACTATTGATCATGGAAAATTGTTATCACAGTATTGCACCTGTTGTTGCTCATGATCACAGCAGACTTAGTTTTATTTTACACGTTTTGGAATATCGATGATTCATATTAAAAATCTCACTGTCAAGAACTTTATGAGTGTGGGCAATGCCACACAAGGCATTGACTTTGACCGCAAAGACTTGACCTTGGTCTTGGGCGAAAACTTAGACATGGGCGGCGATGGCTCACGCAACGGTACTGGTAAGACCACAATTATCAATGCACTGAGCTATGCACTATATGGTCAAGCACTGAGCAACATTCGCAAGGACAATCTTGTGAACAAAACCAACGGCAAAGGCATGTTGGTTAGCTTGGACTTTATTGTTGGCGGGCAGGAATATCGAATTGAACGTGGGCGCAAACCCAACGTGCTGAAGTTTTATGTCAACAACGAAGAGAAGTCGGCAACAGATGAAGCACAAGGCGATTCAAGAGAAACGCAAGACGCTATAGAGCGTGTGTTTGGCATGAGTCACGATATGTTCAAACACATTTTGGCCTTGAATACTTACACAGAACCGTTTTTGAGTTTGAAAGCAAACGACCAACGTGTGATCATTGAACAGTTGCTGGGCATTACTTTGCTGAGTGAGCGTGCCGATCGCATCAAAGAACTAAACAAAACCACCAAAGATGCTATCTCACAAGAAGAGTTCCGTATTCGAGCTGTTCAAGAAGCCAACAAGCGCATTGAAGAGCAAATTGAAAGTCTGCGCAAACGTCAGCGTCTTTGGGTTGCCAAGCGAGACGAAGATGTCACAAAACTAGTACAAGCCATTGCGGATCTTGAACACATTGACATTGAAGCAGAAGTTCAATCGCACAGAGATCTTGACATATATCATCAAAAGAAAAAAGCTGTCGAAGAAGCAGGTAGGTACATTCGCCAAATTGATGCTGACGACGTCAAGCAAAACAAGTTGCTTGAAAAGCTCAAAAAAGAAATAGAAGCACTGGATAATCACAAGTGTCATAGCTGTGGTCAGGACCTGCACGACAGCAAACAAGATGAACTAAAACAAGCCAAAGAAGAATTGCTACGAGAAACTGCACTGCAATTGTTGGCCAATGACACACAACGAAACGAGCATATTGATACCATTGCCAATATTGAACCCATTGGCGCTGCACCTACAGTGTTTTATGACACGTTAGAGCAAGCACTGAACCATCGTAACTCAGTAGAAACTTTGCGTAAAGATTTGTCTACTAGACAAGCTGATACTGACCCATACACTGAACAGATTGAAGATATGCAAGCACAGGCTTTGCAGGAAGTCAGTTACGAAGCATTGAACGAATTGGTAAGATTACAAGACCATCAAGACTTTTTGCTCAAGTTACTGACTAGCAAGGACAGCTTTGTTCGCAAGAAGATTATTGATCAGAATTTGAGTTACTTGAATCAGCGACTCACACATTATTTGGATCGCATTGGCTTGCCTCACACAGTGAAGTTCCAAAACGACTTAACAGTTAGTATCGAAGAACTAGGTCGTGAACTAGACTTTGACAACTTATCGCGTGGCGAACGCAACAGATTGATTTTGAGTATGTCATGGGCATTCCGTGACGTGTGGGAAAGTTTATATCACCCCATCAACTTGTTGTTTATCGATGAACTCATCGACAACGGTTTGGATACGCAAGGTGTTGAAAACGCCCTGGGCTTGCTGAAGAAGATGACACGAGAACGTAACAAGTCAATTTGGTTAGTTTCACACAGAGATGAACTAGCCGGTCGTGTTGAAAACATACTCAAGGTTGTCAAAGAAAACGGCTTTACAAGTTACAATACCGATGTTGAACTTGGCTAATCGTACGTTTGTTAGCTATCACGGCGGCAGTGGCGGAGACATGTTCACTGCTTCTTGCAACGGTATATTTTTAAACACTGGGCAAGATTACGGTGCTGGCAACAATATTGCTGTGGTTAACCACCCTTACAGTATCAAAAAATACGATGATCAAATAAGAAGCGGTGCTGTTACACTTGAACAAGTGTGTGCGCCATTGTCTTACGCTTACCTAAGTACACACTTGTTTGATGAACTACCAAACAATAGGATCAGTATCGTAGTTCGTGATCCTGATGTGTTTGATAGTGTAATAAATAGACAACTGTGGCTACAGAGATTGCGAATCGCTGTAGACAGTGGCACTTTCTTTAAACTTATTCAAAATTTGTGCATTGGTCAGCAGTTTGACAAAGCTGCTCATGTTTGGTTTGATTTTGCATACAAGCGATCAAAGCAAGACATGTTGCATAGAATCAACAGCGCCGGGCAACAATTAAATTTTGATAGATTGTTCAACTCAGATTTTGTAGACAGCTTGGCATCACAAGGCTGGACTCATCAAATTGACTGCTTACATCACAATCATCAATACTGGTTGCCGAAACAAACTGCGTTTACCTCCACACAAGTCAAACAACAAATAAGTCACAAACTTAGCACAATGAACTGGTCCCAAACTCATGGCGTTATCTGGTACGAAAACAATTGAAATCAAAAACATAAGTCCAGACACATTTTGTGTTAACCCTTGGTATTACCTACGAATCAATGCCACAGGTACTGCAAGCTATTGCATTAGAGCAACTGATGTTTGGGAAGAACCGCAACAGGACTTTGAAGACTTTTTCAACAATTCCAATCTAGTAACTGCAACCAGACAGTCCATGCTTGGTGGAAAATTTCCTGCTGGTTGTAATCGATGCGTCCCTGAAGAAGCAACAATAAACGGTGCTTGGCGCAAGAGTCAAAATTTACGTGCGGCAATTGTAGATAACAACTTCTTTCACGAGAGTGTTCAACAAAGTCCAGTGTTATCAAGACTTGTCAGCAACAATTTAAAACCACACTTTGTTTTTGTAAGTTTTGGTAATCAATGCAACATGAGTTGCAGACACTGTTTTAGAATATCCAGTAACAAACTGGCAAAAATTTACGACCAACACAACTATCAAGACATATCAGGGTTACCTGGTACTAGAAACTTAGCAGCCGATCAAGACTGGACTCAAGATCAATCACGTTGGGAAAAGTTTTTATCTTATATTGTTGACAATCGCGATCTTCATCAGTTAGCCATCAACGGTGGGGAACCTGTGGTAACTCCAAGATTTTATGAACTGATTGATCATTTGATCAAACACAATCGTACCGATATTAAATTTAGTTTTAGCACAAACGGCACTGTGTTTGATCAAACTCTCATAAACAAACTTCAAAAATTTGAACACTGTTACATAGACATCAGCATAGAAGCTATTGATCCAGTCAACGATTATGTGCGAGTCGGGGCCGACTACCAAACTGTTTCTCAAAACTTTTTTAAATTTCTTGAACATCAAATTCCTGGCAAACTGGTTGTAGGCGGACATCCTACACCAATGGCATATACAGTAGAAAAAGTTCATACCTTTTTAGATCTATGTGTTGAATACGATTTAGAGTCTTGGATTACCCCTGCCCATCCGCAGAGATTTTTAAAAGTAGAAGTCTTGCCGCCAGGCATAAAAGCACAGACCAGTGAGTTTCTCAGACATCGGTATGCGAATGTCACCAACGCAAGTATTGCCAATGGCATTAAGAAAATATGCAGCTGGCTAGATCAACCTGAGCCAGCGGACATTGACGATTTGAGAAAAACCTTTGTTCAGCACACCAAGGATCATGATCGCATGCTGGGCACAGACTTTTCTAAAACGTTCCCACATTTGGTAGAGTTTTATAAGGCATATGGATTCTAAAAACTTTTGTGCGAGTCCTTGGTACGAAGTGCGTATTGACGTAGACGGCAAAGTGCGTTACTGTCATGCTAGCCACCATCGATTCAACAAACCCACAAACTTTATACAATGGTTCAATCAGGACATAGAACTAACAGAACACCGAAATCAAATTGTAGATGGTGCAGATCTACCTAGTTGCGAATTGTGCAGGCACCAAGAACAACTTGGTTTGCCTAGCTCTAGACAAAAACGAAATTTGCAGGCTGCTATTCACGATTCATGGTTTGATGAAAGTGTTGCTCAAAGTCCAATTCAAACTAGACTAGGATCTACTGGAACTATCAAACCAGCGTTTTTGCATGTGAGTCTAAGCAACGTATGTAATTTGGCCTGTAGAATGTGCAATGCATTTAACAGTAGCAAAATTGCTGATCAACGTAAAAAGTTAAACATGATACCGGTAGACACTGTTACATTGTTAGACTGGACCACTGATGACAGCCTTTGGCAAAGTTTCTTAGAGCTGGTACAAGATAACTCACAGTTGTTGTCTGTGCATTTCATGGGCGGTGAGCCCTTGGTACATAGAAGATTTTTTGAATTTGTTGATTGGTGCATCGACAATCAATACACCGACTTTGACTTAAATTTTGTTACCAATTGCACAGTATACAATCAAGACTTGGTTGATAAACTGTTGAAGTTTCGATCAGTTCAAATCGAAGTCAGCGTGGAAAATTTTGCCGACAGCAATGATTACATTAGGATCGGTAGCAACTACAATCAAGTAAAAATCAACATTGAAAAATATCTTGGGCTTCGATCCAAAAACGTCAGTGTTGTGTTGCGTCCGGTTCCACAGGCTTTGAGCATCGGCGACTATCATACTTTGATCGACTTTGCAATACAGCATCAAATTATTATAGACAACAATAATTTAACGCATCCAAATTTTTTACGAGTTGTGGTGTTGCCTAAAACTTACCGAAACGAACTGGCAACAAAATTTAAGCAACGCTATGCTGAATGGGTAACGTCTGACTATCAGTTTATAAACTTGCGCGATCAAGCAAAGTTTGCAGACAATTTGAAACAGCACATCAATTACCTTTTGATGTTGCTTGATGAACAAGAACCTGCTAACATACTTGAGCTACGCCAACAGTTTGTAAAGTTTAATCAAACTTTGGACCAACAAGACTTGTTTTTACAAGTTTATCCTGAGCTAGCAAATTTTTATCATGAACATAGTTGACATACAATTGAGCAACGCTGACAGCAGTGTAAATGTAATTCACAACAACGAAATTGTTGCTGTGGTGCCTGCTGATGGCCACTCTCATAGAGTAAAGTTATCAACAGTTGACAAAAACACACTGGTTCTTGAGCACAACAGCCAACACACAGTTGAAATCGTCAGCATAGCAATGTTTGACATGGGCCATGATCGTTTAAAGTATCTTGGCATGTTTAATGATGCCAACGGTAGTGTTTACCAAAGTCATTTGATAGCTCCTGGCGGTAAATGGGTGCTTGAATACCAGTACCCAGTTTTTACATGGCTACACAAAGTACTGCATCTTGGTTGGTTGATCAGCCCTGATGTTGAAAGACCATAAATGTTTGATTACAAAACCATTGACGAGTACCAAATTGAGATCACCAGCTACTGCAATGCCGCTTGTCCTCAATGCCCTCGTAACCTCAATGGTCATGGTATCAATCCTTACATGCCGTTGACACATTTGTCCCGTGAAGTCATTGACCGTGCATTTACTACAGAGTTGTGCAGTAGGTTGCGTCAAGTATTCTTTTGCGGCAGCTATGGTGATCCCATAATGCATCCAGAATTTTTAGATATCTTGCGTGACTTTAGACGCAAGAGTCCTACTCTTTGGTTGTACTTTCATACCAATGGCGGTGTACATGATCCCGACTATTGGAGTGAGATTGCTGCTATCATGAATGGTTACGGACAGATTGACTTTGGCATTGACGGGCTCGAAGACACTTTACATCTGTATCGTAAGAATGTAAAATACAGCAAGGTTATTGAAAATGCTTCAGCATTTATCAAAGCTGGTGGACGAGCACAGTGGAACTACATTGTGTTCAAGCACAACGAACATCAGGTTGAACAGGCCAAACAACTGGCCAGCGACATGAAATTTTTTAACATACTGATTCGAAAAACTGGCAGATTTTTAAATCATGCCACAATGGAAGAGATGCCAGCATGGCCAGTGGCCAAGAGCGATTATGTTCTTGAGCCTCCCACTGATGCGCAATACAAAAATCGTAGCATGACATTGTTACCAGCATTGAAGAAGCATAAGGATTACTTTGCTACCACTGCTATCAAATGCGATGCATTGCAAGGCAACAAGGTAGCTATCAATGCCGAAGGCATTGTGTTGCCTTGCAACTTTTTCAATCACAATTTGTATGATGCAAGATTTCATGACGGATCGTTGCCTGGTGCAAATGAGTTGAGTCAGCCTGGTGGACGAAATCAAGTAAGAGATTTTTTGTTGCGATATGGATTAGACAATCTTAACATTTGTAACAACAGTCTTGAAGGTATATTTGAAAATCCCATGTGGGATGATCTTGTCGAATCGTTTACACATGATCGATTGTTTGAATGTGCAATGACATGTGGTGAAAAATTTACAAAAGTTTGGGATCAAGGGGGAAGCAAAAGATGAAAGTAATGGTCACTGGTGGAAATCGCGGACTAGGATTGCATTTGGTACAACACTTTCAAGGTGTTCCATATAGTCGTGAAAACGGATTTGATATTACAAAAAATGTTCAAGACATTGCTCAGCAGAGCTTGAACTATGACGTGTTCATCAACAATGCGTTTGACGGCCCGCCTCAAGAGCCTTGGGCAAATTTTGGGCAGACACAAGTTTACATGGCTGTGTACGATGCTTGGAAAGCCGCAGGCAAAACTGGCTACATTTTTAACATTGGTAGCACAGGCAGCAAGAGCATTGTTGCTCCTGAGCCACGTTTTGAGACTTATAGGGTAAGCAAGGCAGCACTAGAACACGCAAGTAAACAAGGAACACAGGCATTTAAACAACATCAAATACCATTCAAAACTACCTTGATTACACTGGATAGACTGGATACAGAGCTTAGTCGTAGCCGGCCTACGTGGACCGGAAACGGCATTAATTTAACAGATATCAGCAATTTTATACAATACGCTGTCACAGTAAGTGCAAATACTGTGGTAGAAGAAGCAACTTTTTACGTAGATTTTAACTATGTCGCGTGACGTAAAAGTTTTACACATCGAACCCACTGACGTGTGTCAAGCTGCATGTCCTCTTTGTGCTCGGGAAACTGATCAAGATTTTCGCAAAGATCGCCAGCATCACTTAGACATGTACAAAATTATGAAAGTGTTTGATGCTGATCGCATTGAGCAACTGGACAAAATGTTTATGTGCGGTATCTATGGTGATCCCGCAGCTGGCAAATACACACTAAACATCTACAGAGAATTTCGCAAAATTAACAAAAACATTGTGCTGGGCATGAACACCAACGGTGCGTTGCAAAACACACTGTGGTGGCATGAGCTTGGGCGCATATTCAATCAACCACAAGACTATGTTGTGTTCAGCATTGATGGGCTCGAAGACACTAACTCTGTATATCGCAAAAACGTATCTTGGCACAAACTAATGCAAAATATTCAAGCATTTGTTGAAGCTGGGGGTCGAGCCCACTGGGATATGTTGGTATATCGACACAACCAACATCAAATTGACACCGCAGAACAACTTGCAAGAGACATGGGATTTAAGTGGTTTCGTGCCAAAGTCAGCAAACGGGGCTTTACTGATCGTTTGGAAGCACCCATTGGCTGGGAATTACCACCATCTACAACAACTGCAATCAAGTGCCATGCACTTGATGAGCAAAGCATATACATCGATGCGCAGGGCAATTTAAGTCCTTGCTGCTGGCTTGGCGCAAGACAGCGAGATTTTGTCACAGACTTTGAATCTGTGCAGAATTCGTGGTCAAGCCCGGAGCCAAATCAAGTATGCAGTAGAAACTGCGGGACTACAAACGGTGTTACCAATTTCAAAAATCAATGGCAGCGAGACATAGAATTAACATAAAATTTAAATACAGGCAGCAACTAGATAACTATGCTACATGATATGGCTTTACAACGATCAACCAGTGGAAACTCTCCCAGAAGATTGCATAGGATTTGTGTATTTGATAACAAACACAACCAATGGTCGTATGTACATAGGCAAAAAACTGGCAAAATTCTCTAAAACAACACAAAAAACTGTCAAACTCAAGAACGGCAACAAGAAGAAAAAGAAGATTCGCACCAAAGTGGATTCAGACTGGCGAGAATACTACGGGTCCAGTCCAGAGTTAACCAAGGACGTTGAATCACTAGGCAAAGAAAACTTCAAACGAGAAATATTATATTACTGTAAATCAAAAGCAGAATGCAGTTATATCGAAGCTAGAGAACAATTTTCACGGCGTGTGCTTGAAAGCAAAGACTACTACAACGGTCACATTCAAGTTCGCGTCCACGGCAGTCACATAATCAACAAAATTTAAACAGGCAGTTAGGACTCGCACAGGTCAACTTCGTGTGCCGAACAGTAGAAACCTGGACCCAGTGTCGCAGGGATCCGAAGCCTCACCGCGCCAGTGAGCACTCAATCACTATCCTTGACAGGACGAAGATCGCAAATTGCCGCGGTTTGATTGTTTGAACAGATTTTTTAAAGGCTAAAAAGACGCTACCGTGGGGTAGCAGGTTTGTATAGTATGTTAGCGTATGCTGTGCAAATTGCCGTTGTGATAAGAACTGAGCTCGAGGTACCGGACAACCGCCTCTGTAATCGCTCTAACGCTAGTGACTGTGCGACTCGGATGAAGCATAGATTCATTTTTGCCCTGTGCGGGCAAAGTGTGACTGATTGATCTGGATGAATACTTAATCGCTTCGCTCTAGAAGTCAATAACATTAACGAGCGATAGCGAAGTTAATAGATGTGCTTGCACATCTCGATGTGTTAAAACTTATCTGGCCAATCTCTAAACAATGCGTGTTGAATATTGCCCGACACGAATTGATTGAAACTTTTGTGTTTGACTTCGAGTTCGCCTTCAAGTGGTGCAACTCGTTTGAATGCATCGTCCATTTGTCCCATGTCACGGAACTCCATGAGTATCATCCATTCTGGCATGTCAGCAATGCTACGAAATCCCATCTTGCATCTTGTGATTCTGTAACTCTCCATCTTGCCTTCGGAAATCAAGTGATCAAAGAAACTCTTCATTCCGTTGACCCAGTCAAGGTCTGATATGTCGCCTTCTTTGTCTGCCCAAATTGTGTATAAGTCTGCCATAGTTTACTCCAGTGGTCCTAGTATTTCAAAGCCGTCTATGCTTTGTTTGTACAGGTGTGCTTGCTCAAGATACAAGTATTCGAATCCTCGTTCCCGATAGATAGCACATTCTGTTTTCATTGTTTCTATACCCAAACGTAGCTTTGGGTTGTTGTAATTCCATGCAAATTGATCGCACAGTGCATTTTTGTCATCGTATCGTTTGATCAATGAGAACGCTGCTAGTTTATCCCCGTCATAGTAACCTATAACATCTGTCATTGGGTCCGTGTAACGACAATCAAATATAGGCATCACTGATGCAAAATGCTTGTACTTGCAGTAGTCTCTGTAGATGTTGTTGAGTGTTTTGATATCTGGATTGCGTAGATATTCCCACTTCACACTGGGTGTGTAGTTTGTTCGACTGAGATCAATCCTGGCAAACTGATAGCTCATTGGCGTGGGTCCTGTCTGTGCTGAAACAACTGTTGCAGATACTGTTCTGGCCAACTGTGGTAAAATCCTTTGCTGGCCATGAGTTTTGCTTTAGCGTTCAAATCTGATAAACTTTGTACCAGTGCTAGAGCATAAGTGCCTTGATTCATGCAAACACCGTTGACTATTTCTGCATCATCAGGATGATCTTCCAGCGCAATCATGTCTCTGGGCAACAGCACTTCTTTGTTAACTAATCCAATGCTGCCAGACAACATATCGTGATTCCACTCCTTTGGGTCATACACATAGATAACAACTTCTTTGTCGCCCATGCCTTGACGCCCGCGATTTTTGAGATCGTAGTAGGGATCAACACCAAGGTACACTGCATAGCTGTTCTTTATTCTTGCTGACCGTGCATAAGGACAAGGGGAGAATCCACCCAAGGCCGGATGCGGAACTTCTAAAAAGTTCGCTATCCATGATTCAATGTCTTTTTTAACTTGTTCCAGTTCCATTAGAAGAAAGGTAGTTTGCTGTTCTTGGTAGTTTCTAAATTGTCTTTGATTAGGTCAGCAATCATCTGACGCTCTCTAAAGCTCATCTGTAGTACATCTTCGTAGGTTGCACCACCGCGCATGTGCCAGGACATTTTTAAACTTTGTGAACGGATTGCATTAGCCTCTTTCTCCATTTCTTCTACCATCTCCGAAATACCTTCGGTGGTGGCTGTTAGGAGGCGGCTTCGAAAAAACTTGCCATGTCCAATTGCACAGATTGTTCGTACTCGTGTCCACAGTTTTCACATTTGACAGCAATGGGTGGTAAGTCAGCATTGGTGCGCATTTCAACAATGCGATCACGAATACTCATAAACAGTTTGCGGTCACAGTTTTGTAAAAACTCTTGAATGTGCTCAGGTTCAGTTACCATGGCCTGTGGTGTGCGTATGCTGGCAATGCTCCACTTCAGTGCTTCCAGTGTTAGTTCTGTGATGCGACCCAGAGCTTTGTTGAGTTCAATGACTTTTTCTGCGTCGGGCATGACTTCGTTTAGTGTAATGGCTTGAACTTGACGTTGTGCTTCAAACTGCAACTGATTTGTTTTGTTTTGATCTCGGTAGGTAATGGGCTGGAATGTAATTTCCAGATCGCCGTATTGAATAGTTTTGCTGTAGTCAGGCATTTTCACAGCGTCTAACATTACTCGCAAATCAATAGTGACTTCGGCGTCAGTGTTGCACTCTGGGCAAGTGGTGCCCACGTCCATGTCATGTCCGTAGCTGGCAATACGAATACCAATCAACATAGCATTGACATCCACAGCAGGTGCTTCCCAGCCATTTTTTACATTTGGTATGCAACTTTGCAATACGTTTACAACTGCTTGCCCGTTGAACAATGCGTCTGGTGTACGATATGTAATTTCGTCAATGGCAGTCATGGGCAAAACTGGTAGTTCACCAGTTTCGGGCAGTGCTAAGGAGCCGTCGGCCCAGAATTCACCCTTGCTGGGCAACTGCAAATAAATTGCAGGTTGTCTAAAATATTGTTTCAACGGGTTCACAGATTTGGTCATAAATCACCTATAAATATAAGCTACTTATAGGCACTAATCCATGGCAGACGCAAATCTTGAAGCACAAAAAATGGCCGAGTTGATGGCAAAAATCAACGACGAGTTAGCTCGTTACGGCCAGCTGACCACTGAAACTGAAAACCAAAAAACCGATGCGCTGGTCAAAGCCAAGTACGGACTCAACGATTTTACCAAGGGTTCTAAATCCGCAGTCGAAGCAGTTACAAGTCTGGCATCTAGCGTAACACAAACTGCCAAAGCCATGTACGATGGCAAAAAAGGTGCCGCAGCCTTTAACGATAGCTTGGACAGCATGAGCAAAGCTGCCACAGCAGCAGGGGTTGCTTTGTCAATATTGCTGCCAGGCGGCATCTTGATGAAGGGCATTATCATGGCGTTTACTGCACTAGCAGGCGCTACAATAGGGGTTACCAAAGCTGCCAACGAAATGGCAGACAAGCTGTATAACAGCTATACAAAGATTTCAGGTTCAGGTGCAGCAGCAGCCGATGGCATGAGTGGTGTCTATAAAGGTGCCAAAAAGCTGGGTCTAAGCATGAACGAACTGGATCAGTATGTTAATCTGATCAATGAAAGCAGTCAAGATCTAGCTCTTTTTGGCGGTACAGTTTACGATGGTCGCAAGAAGATCGAAGACATGGGCCAGGCCATGGAAGGCCAACGTGCCAGCTTGTTCAAGCTGGGTATCACTCAAGAACAGCAAAATGAAGCCATGGTTGGCTACATGCGACTGCAACAGCGCAGTGGCAATGCACAGAAACAAACCACAGATCAGCTAGCAGCCAGCGCAAGAAACTACTTGTTAGAGCAAGATGCTCTGGCCAAGCTCACAGGTATGAGCGTGAAAGATCAGCAAAAAGCCAGAGAAGCTGCGCTGATGGAAGAACAGTTCTTGGCCAAAGTGCGTCAGTTACAGCGAGAAGGACGCCACGCTGAAGCTGAAGAACTACAAAAGCTAAACATCTACTATCAGAGCATGGGCGACGAAGTTGGACGTGGCTATCGTGCCATGGTCAACGGAAACCTGCGTGATGAAAACGCTAGAAAGCTAATGTTCACCACACAAGGTGAAGCACTGGCTACGACACAACGAGTTGCCAATGGCCAGATGAAAGCTGCTGAAGCTTTTGATGCAACTGGTAAAGCAACTCAACGTTATTTGGCTGGAGCTGGCGACAGCTTGGCAACTCTTGGCGAAGCTGGCAAGTCAGGCGTAAAGTACAGCGAGGCTGTCAAGCTGGCAACAATGACAGCAGAAGACCGTGTCAAGCTAGAAGAGAAAGTCAAAAAAGAACAAGAAGCTCAATTAGCCGGCGCTGATAATATTACAAATCAGCAAGGTGATCTAATCAAGCGTCAGCAAGAAGTCAACAAGCAGATGGAAGATGCTGTGTTTGGCAACATCAGTGCTGCACAAAAAGTAGCATTGGCCATGGCCGATCTTGCAGGACAAGCTGGCAGAGCTTTTCAAGCCCTAGCTGACATTACAGAAAAGCTAGTACCGTTGTTTGAAAAACTAGTGATTACTATCAGTAAAATAGTAGGCAAGACCATGGACGTGGTTGAAGCCACCAGCAAAGAAGGTGCCAAAGGTTTCTTTGGCGCTGGCGGTAGCGAGCTTGCTGGCAAAGCAATTGGCACAGGTGCTGGTGCAGTCAAAGGCGCTGCCGCAGGTGCCGCAGTTGGTAGTATTATACCCATCGTTGGCACAGCGATTGGCGCAGTGTTAGGTGGATTAGCAGGAGGAGCTTTGGGCTTTTTTGGCGGCGGTGCAGTGGGCAAAGGCGTTGACTATGTTGGGCAAAAAGTAACTGGTGCTGCCCCCGAAGCTCGTGCCGGCGGTGGCCCTGTTAAAGCAGGCAAGCAATACATGGTGGGTGAAAAAGGTCCTGAATTGTTTACGCCAACAATGTCTGGAAACATTACCTCAACTGAAGATGTTGGCAGAATGAATCAAATGTCTAAACAACTGCTGGATCAGACCAGCAAGTTGATAGCAGTAAACAGTACAAGTTTTAATGAACATACAAAAATAATAGATCAAACTTCAGATTTGTTGAGTGACAAAGTAAAGTCAGACCAGCAAGTGAAGAAGATGATGGCGTCCATGGAAAAGGACTATGTCAAGCTGTCAAAGATAACTGAAACTGATACTAAGAGATCTGAAAAGTACAGTGGTGATTTCCGTAGAGCAATGGCACTCAAAGAAAAGTTCATGAAAGATGAGCTGGGATTCTTAGAAGACCAAGACGAAATCTTAGAAGAGATGACCAGGGCTCTTGAAAAAGAGCAAGGCACTGAAAAAACTGTACAGATGATTAAGAACATGCGCTTTGGCTCGGGCTTTGGCGGCCTGGGCTTTAAAATGCCCAACATGTCTAGCGGTGGTGGTGGTGGCTTCGGCGGCGGCAGTGCCAGACCATCAGACAGTGCTGGCGGTGGTGGCGCAGTGAACATTCCAGGACCAGCAACATCTCAATCATCACAACCCTTGGCAGGTAGCCACTCGGGGGAAACAACAGGGCAAGGTATTGATACAAACAAGAGATCAGGACTAGGTCTTAAAAATCCTTATGATCAGGTTAAAGAAGCTGGACTCAAAGTACGTCCTTACGGTGATGTGTACCAGGGCGGACCAATGACTGACACTGCGGTAAACGTGGCAAAAACAATCCAAAATACCATTGATGGATTTGGTATGTTTACCGGACTCAACGACAAATATCACCAGGAAAAGCATCCTAGAAGCAAGCATGCAACTGGACAAGGCATAGACTTTACATTGGGTTTTAGTCCTACAGTAGAGCAAGCTAAAGATATCAAAGCCAAACTAAAAGAAATCTCAGGCGTGAGTTTGGTTAAGAACGAATACTTTGATCCTCCGGCAGGCGACAAGAATCAATTTACCACTGGCCCGCATTTTCACGTGCAGACTTCTGCTGAAGAAGGCACCGTGGTTGACGGCCCAAACTCAGGATATCCAGCTATGTTGCATGGTAACGAAGCTGTGATTCCACTGCAAAACAACGCTGGAAACTTTGTAAAAATCTTTGAAGACATGGCTGCTGACAGCAAACAGATGTTGTCAATGCTAGATGAAATGGTACGTACTCAAAAGAACAGTGTGGACATACAGAATAAGATGTTGAAGCGTGCTACTTAACGGTAAATAATACACTATGGCAGATCAAAACAAACAAGGCTGGCGCAAATACTTCAAAGTAGCCGACACCTCTGGTGTGATGGGTCCAATCAACGGACGTAACAATTTTGGTCTTCCGGGTTACCAAAAAAACGATGGCACTGATGGAGTACAAGCTGACTTTGTATTCCGCAACTATGCCAGCAGATTGCCTGAAGTTTACTCGGGACACCCCAATCGTATTGAACGTTATAATCAGTACGAAAACATGGACATGGATTCAGAAATCAATGCTTGCTTGGACATTATTGCTGAGTTCTCTACACAACAAAATCAGTCAAATGGCACACCGTTTGACGTTAACTACAACGACACTCCTACTGATCACGAAGTTGATATTATCAAGAAACAGGTACAGCAGTGGGTCAAACTAAACAAGTTAGATCAGCGAATATTTAAACTGTTCCGCAATACCATCAAGTACGGGGACCAAATCTTTGTGCGCGATCCACAGACTTTTGAAATGATGTGGGTTGACATGAGCAAAGTGGCTCGTGTGATTGTGAACGAATCAGAAGGCAAGCGTCCTGAGCAGTACATTATTCGTGACATCAATCCCAACTTTCAAAACATGAGCGTGGCGCAGAAAACCACCACTGACTACATGACCAACCCTGTTACCGGCACAATCTCAGGTGCCAGTAACTACACCATGCCCAACGGTGGTACCGGTGGCGGCGTGGGCAACAGCCGTTTTATGCAGGCCATGAACGAAGTTTGTATTGACGCCAAGCACGTGGTTCACATGAGTTTGAACGAAGGTTTGGATGTATATTGGCCTTTTGGACGCAGTGTACTAGAACAAATTTTCATGGTATTCAAACAAAAGCAATTGCTTGAAGATGCTATTTTGATCTATCGTGTGCAACGTGCTCCTGAGCGCAGAATTTTTAAGATTGACGTAGGCAACATGCCAAGTCACTTGGCCATGGCGTTTGTGGAACGTATCAAGAACGAAATGCACCAGCGTAGAATCCCTACTATCACAGGTGGCGGACAAAACATGATGGATGCCAGTTACAATCCACTCAGCATCAACGAAGACTACTTCTTCCCCCAAGGACAAGACGGTCGTGGTAGCTCAGTTGAAACATTGCCTGGCGGCCAAAATCTAGGTGAGATTGACGACTTAAAGTATTTCAACAACAAAATGGCACGCGGTCTGCGTGTGCCTAGTAGCTATTTGCCCACAGGCCCTGATGACTCAGACCGTGTAACAAGTGACGGAAAAGTAGGCACAGCCTTGATTCAAGAATATCGCTTTAACCAGTATTGCGAGCGTTTGCAAGCACTTATTTGCCAAAAGCTAGATGACGAATTCAAAATGTTCTTGAAGTGGCGCGGCTTCAATATTGATTCTGGCCTGTTTTCACTGAAGTTCAATCCGCCACAAAACTTTGCCAGCTATCGTCAAGCAGAGCTAGATACTACTCGTATCAATGCATTTACTAGTCTTGAGCCGCTGCCTTACATGTCAAAGCGTTTCTTGCTTGAACGCTTCTTGGGCTTAACTGAAGAAGAGATCAAAGAAAACGAAGAGCTCTGGCGCGAAGAGCGCGATGAGCCTGAGTTGAAGACCCAGTCAGGACAAGACTTGCGTTCAGTGGGCATTACCCCTGGCGGTCTTGAAGCTGACATCAACACTGGCGAAGAAATTGGCCAGATGGAACCAACTGCTGGAGTAGGAGTTCCAGCACCCGATGCTGGAGCTGCCCCAGCACCAACACCGGCTGGCGGAGCAGTGCCCGCAGCATAAATACTGGCATGATACTAAACGAGTTTTGGACCAAAGAACCTGAATCCTATCAGGACCTAAGCAAAGACAACAGCCAAACACAGCTGGGCGATTTGCGCAAAACTCATCTCACCTTGCGTCAGCTAAACAAATTGCGACGAATGAATGATGTGAGAATGGTTGAGTACAAAGACAAACTCAAACTAGTGCGTCAGCAATACGCACCTCCTCCTGCTCCTCCGGCATAATTTCTGCCATTTTAGCCCCTTAAACACTATAGATTTTGCCAGTGTGTTAAATAACAGCACACTTTACCTATAGGAGTTTCCTTATGAACAGATTTGAACAATTGATCGAATACGTGATCAATGATGAAGAGCAAAAAGCTCGCGAACTTTTCCACGACATCGTTGTAGAAAAGTCACGCCAGATTTATGAAAATATCATGGCAGAAGAGGCCGAAGAAGACCTCGACGAAAGCACTGAAGAAGAGCTAGACGAAGCTGCTGAAGAAGAGCTAGACGAAGCTGCTGAAGAAGAAATCGAAGAAGGTGACATGGGCGGCGACTCAAGTGACCAATTAATCGACGAAATTGAAGCTGACGAAGAGCAAGACATGAGCATGGAAGCCGAAGAAGATGACGGCGGCGATGACATGGACGGCGGTTTCGGTGGCGGTGACGAAGACAGCGGCGAAGCAGCTACCAAAGACGACATTTTGAATCTTGAAGACAAAATCGACGAACTAATGGCTGATTTTGATGCACTTATGAACCCAGATGGCGGCGACGACATGGGTGGCGACGGTGACGGTTTTGGCGACGAAGAAGGCGGCGACGCTATTGAAGTTGACGACACTGAAGAAATGGGCATGATGGAAGCTGTGAGTTTAAAAGCAGCCCCAAAGCCAGTGACTTCTGAAGAAGGCGGCGTCAACAAGAAGTCTACTGTAGCTGCAAACGCAGGCGCAAAAGGCCCAATCGGTAACTCTGTAAAGCCAGTCCACGCTGGTGGCGAAATGGGCGGTCATCATGACTCAGCTGCGTACAGAAACACAACAAAAGATCTGATTGGCAAAGTTGGTAACACTCCTGCACAAAGCACACAAAAACCAAGTCCAGCTACCAAGCCACACTTGGGACAAGCTAGTGGTGTCAACACCAAGAGCCCAGTTGCCAAAGGTTAATCACTAGATGAAAACCTTAAGAGAACAACTTACTTTTACACAGGCCAATGTACAGGTCCTGGAAGAATCCGACATGAACGGAGGTAAGAATCTCTATCTAAAGGGCATTTGCATTGAGGGCGACAAGCGCAATGCAAATGACCGTGTTTATCCATTACACGAAATCGCCAAGGCAGTTAACACAATTAATCAACAGATTAAAGAAGGTAACTCGGTATTAGGTGAAGTGGACCATCCCGATGATTTAAAAATTAATCTGGACCGTGTGTGCCACAGCGTTGAAGAAATGTGGATGGACGGACATGCTGGCTGCGGCAAGCTCAAGATTTTGCCTACCCCAATGGGTAACTTGATTAAGACTTTGTTGCAATCAGGCGTTAAGTTAGGAGTCTCAAGCCGCGGTAGCGGTAACGTAGATGACAGAACAGGACATGTGAGTGACTTTGAAATCGTCACAATCGATGTGGTTGCCCAACCCAGCGCACCCAATGCATACCCTAAAGCAATTTATGAAGGCATGATGAACATGAAATATGGTCACAGACTTCTTGAGATTGCCAAGGAAGCTGGCGAGGACAACAAGGTACAGAGATACCTAAAGAATGAAGTTGTAAAACTTATTCGGGATCTCAAAATATAAGGAGAACCAGGCATGTTAGATGCTATCAAACCACTGCTGGATAGTAACCTGATCACCGAGGAAACTCGTCAAGAGATCAATGAAGCTTGGGAAACCAAGTTGAATGAAGCTCGTGAACAGGCCCGTGCAGAACTCCGCGAAGAGTTCGCACAACGCTATGAGCACGACAAGACAGTGATGGTGGAAGCCCTAGACAAAATGGTAACAGAAGGTTTGGCCGCAGAGATTCAAGCAGTAGCCGCTGAAAAGCGTTCACTAGCCGAAGATCGCGTCAAGTTCCAAAGCAAGATGAAAGAGTCAGCTACTAAGTTTAACAGCTTCTTAGTGACCAAACTTGCAGAAGAAATTGGCGAGTTGCGTAAAGACCGTAAGATGCATGCAGAAGGACTTGAGAAACTCGAGAACTTCATGGTACATGCACTAGCTCATGAAATTCAAGAATTTGCAAAAGACAAACGTGACGTGGTGGAAACTAAAGTGCGTTTGGTCAAGGAAGCACGTAGCAAACTTGAATCACTCAAGGCACGTTTCGTAAAAGAAAGTGCTGAGAAGATGAGCCGCGCTGTTAGCCAACATTTGAAAACAGAGCTTTCACAATTGCAAGAAGATATCAAAATTGCTCGTGAGAACAATTTTGGTCGCAGAATCTTTGAAGCTTATGCAGCTGAATTTGGTGCTACTCACCTCAATGAGAAAGCAGAAGTTCGCAAGTTGTATGACCAATTAGCAACCAAAGATCGTCAATTGGCAGAAGCCGTTAAACTCACACAAAAGGCGAAAGTCGTTGTTGAGTCCAAAGAACGTGAAATACGTATGATCAAAGAATCCAATGAGCGTCAAAGCACAATGGAAATGTTGTTGGCTCCCTTAAACAAGGACAAACAAGAAGTCATGCGTAATTTACTCGAAAGCGTACAAACACCACGTTTGAAAAACGCTTTTGAAAAGTATCTACCAGCAGTGTTGGAAGACCGCTCTGTGAAAGCCCCTAAAGTGATCACAGAAAACGTTTCCGTTGCAACTGGAGATAAAACTGTTCCAAGCAGTCAGCAGGAAGAGCGCAGCAATGTGATCGACCTCAAGCGCCTGGCAGGTTTATAAAATTTTATAGGAGACTTAAATGTCACAAGAACTATTAGAAAGCCGCTGGGGCGAGACCAAAGAAGCATTGCTTGAAGGTCTGAACGGTACCAAGCGCAACAGCATGGGTGTTATCCTTGAAAACACTCGTAAGTACTTGAAAGAAAACGCAAGTTCAGGTTCTACCGCAGCAGGTAATATTGCTACATTGAACCGCGTGATTCTTCCAGTTATCCGTCGTGTTATGCCAACCGTTATTGCTAACGAGTTGGTTGGCGTTCAGCCAATGACAGGCCCAGTTGGTCAAATCCACACTCTGCGTGTGCGTTACGCCCAATCATTGACAGACACATCTGCTGCCGCTACAAGCGTTACAGCTGGTGAAGAAGCATTGAGCCCATTCAAGATCGCTACTGCATACTCTACAGTTCCTCAAGCCACTAGCTCAGCTACCAACTACACAGGCGGTGCTACAGCTACTATGGAAGGTACTGGCGGTAAGCAAATTTCCGTACAAATCTTGAAGCAAGCCGTTGAAGCTCGCACACGTAAGTTGCAAGCTCGTTGGACATTTGAAAGTGCTCAAGATGCACAAGCTATGCATGGTATCGACGTAGAAGCCGAAATCATGGCAGCTTTGGC
>JACCDW010167795.1_pt1 | contig 21699 bp, 13 predicted proteins | sample 7449781 | NCBI WGS metagenome assembly JACCDW01 (sample SAMN15323449, study PRJNA562643) | freshwater metagenome | isolation source: river surface water | place: USA:Blue River Watershed | collected 2017-08-18
CAACAGAAACTCCAACAGTTACCCCAACACCTACATTAACACCTACATTAACAGAAACTCCAACAGAAACTCCAACAGTTACCCCAACACCTACATTAACACCTACATTAACAGAAACTCCAACAGAAACTCCAACAGTTACCCCAACACCTACATTAACACCTACATTAACACCTACATTAACAGAAACTCCAACAGTTACTCCAACAGTTACCCCAACACCTACATTAACATTGACGCCAACAGAAACTAAGCCTTAATATAAAAAATGCGTCCAGAAGATATATTTAAAATCGAAGATAATTCCAAATTATCCGAAGAAAATGTAAAACCCATAGAACATTCTGAGGATAATGGTAATTCTGAAAATGAAAATATAGACATAAAGGGAAAAATAGCAAAAAAACCTTTAAATGATAAAGAAAATTATATCTCTATATATCATAATAATACAATAAAAGAGATTACAAAAGAAATAAACAATATTTCCACGGCAATTTTAGAAAAAGAAACGAGAGAAAAAACAATAGAAGAAAAGATAAAAAATAACAATCTTGACAAAAAAACTTTAGATGGAATAAATGCCGAACTACAAAATATAAAAAAAGATTTATCTAATTTAAACTTACAAAAAAAGGAAAAAATCGAATATATTGAAACACAAACAAAAAACGTTTCAAACAAGAATATTTCGAACATAGATCAAAAAAATTTATATAGTAATGAAATTTATAAAAGTGAATCAATTCAAAGTATAAATGTGCAGAATGCATTAGAAAAAAAAGAGACAGAAAAAGAACCAAATATTGAAAAAAAATATCAAAATATTATAGGTAAGAATGATGCTGAAAACATCAAAAACGAAACAATAAGTCCAATTAAAGGACAAAATATTGAAAGTGAAAAAATAAAACAATTAGATGCATCGAGCATAAGTAACACTTCAATTAACAAGCCAAACAATTCAGAATTAGAATATGAGAGCATTTTAAATACTGCAAAAGTTTCAGATGCAAATAGTAATCAAACAACCCCAATAAGCATTTCTAAAATCGAAGGAAATGATATATTGCAAAATATAAAAAGTTCAGATTTAAATGATACTATAACATCAAATGAATTTTTAGATGACGATGAGCTTGAAATTGATTTCCTAAAACCTATAAAAAGTGAAAATGTTAAGAATGAAAAAAATATTGAAGATAATATATTAGATGAACAAAAACCTTCAAATAATTATGAAAAGAATATTTTAAATTTAAAAAACAATGAAGATCTTGAATTAAATAAAATCGATAATTTAAATATAGAGGATATAAAAAACCATTCACCATTAATTTCAGCAAATAGTCAAAGTTTAAATAGTGAAATATCTTCACCAAAAGAAGCAAATAGCAATTTTGATCAAAATATTTTACAATCTAAAAATAATGAATTTCAGTTTAAAGATACTTTATTAAAAACTAAAGAAAATATAGATTCTTCGACTCAAAGTGTATTTGAAGAATTAAAAAAAATAGAAGACACGAATATCCCAACAAATATTGGAAATGATAATAGCGAAATGATAAAAGCCACAAAAGAGATGAAAGAATCGCTTTCTCAATTATCTGAAAAAATATCTTCAAATTTTGAATCGGTAATATCGTCTTTAATGCTAATAAAAGATAAAAACAACAATTCAAATTATCAAGATGATGAAAGAACAGTGAATGATACTCAACAAGAGCAATCTGATTTCGCAAATCCACAAAATGTTCAAAAAAATTATATAGACGAGTATAGAAAAAGCTTAAGAAATAACTTACCATTAAAATCTTTAACTGGAATTTCTACAAAATTAAAGGGGAACAACATCGGATCTTACGTCTAAATAATTTAAGTGAAAAACTTATTTCGGTTTGAAAATTCATTTAATTCCAAAAATGCAAGTGGATCTCCCAAATTAATACCTAGCGGGGGAGGTAAAGGCATATTTTCAGCATTATCTCAAAATTTTTTAAAAATTGATTCACTTGCAGCAAGTTCCGATGGACTAATAGATGTTGTAAATGATTTTCAATGGACATCTTCAAAATTAAGTAGCAGGCAGGATATACCAGCTGTTATGTTGAAAGAAAAAAGATTAAAAACGAACGCATTAGCGATGCAATTAGCTTATTATTCTTTAATAGTCAGCGAAAAAGGAGGAGAAATTTCTGGAAGATTTGGGAATTTATTTTCTAATTCAAAATTGGCTTCTGGCGCATTAAATGGTTTTTTTAATAGTGGTATTGGTAAGAGTTTAGCGGGTATAGGAGATAAAATACTTGGAGCAGCTTCAAGCTTTGGAAACGGGGTTCTAGGCTCTGGTATAAGTGAATTTTTCACTGGAAGGAGTGGAAGTGAACTTTTGGGTCAATTTGCTGGGGATTCATCTTCAAGCAGCGTGTTAAATCCATATGCTGGATTATACTTAACTGAAGATACTAAATTTGTTTACAGGTTGCCTTACTTCGAAAACGCAGCTTACAATTTAACGAATGCATTTGCTGACGATGATCACGTTTTAACATCTGGAGTAATAGGAGGGACGGGTAAAAAAATAGTTGACACTGTGAGGAGCACTGCGGTAGCAGCAGCGCAAGTAACTGGTATGACGGAACCAGGTATTTACATAGAAAAACCTCAATTTTATGCATTTGGTACAAATGGATCGACTGAATCATTAAGTATAAGATTTCCTTTAATAAATACAGGATGGGCTACATTTGAAGATGTACAAAAAAATTGGCAATTATTGTACATGTTAGTTTATCAAAATAGACCAAATAGAAAAACAAGAGACTTAATAGATCCACCTTGTATATACGAAGTAATGATACCAGGCGTTAAATATATGCCTTACGCTTTTATTTCAAATTTGAGTGTTGAGTTCTATGGGGCGAGGAGAAGTTATTATATAAATGTACCTAATAAAAATAATGGAACTACTAAAATTCAAACAATTATACCAGACGCTTATAATATATCAATAACATTGAAAAGTTTAGTCACGGAAACTCAAAACTTTTTATATCATATGCTTTTCGAAAAACAGAATAACGTAAATGTGATAGAAACAATTGGGAATAACTTAATTAATAGCTTTTCGGAAGGTTTTGATAGACAATTGAAAAATAAAAAAACTCAAAATACTTAATTATATAATATATGATAACATCTTATACAGACGGATTATCGGCAATTGGAAATTACCAAAAGGATATCTCAACGCTTACCGAATTAAGCGATTTTAATTATGAAAACTTTTTAAAGTTATATTTGACTAAAGATAATCAATATTATTACAATCTACAATCATTTACTGTATATTTTTTAGATGAATTAGACACATCTGTATATTATGAAATCGATATCTTAAAATCTATGCCTTGGACTGCTATAAGTTATAACGAATATAGAACAATTAATTTGTGGTGGCTAATAATGCTGGTAAATAAAATATACAATCCTTTAAGTTTTCCTGAATCTGGCACTAAGCTAAAAATATTGTTACCACAATATGTTAAAATCGTATTAAATAAACTTAAAAATGAGCTTTAGTAAAATATTTTCAAATTTATTTAGAGGAAGTGAAGGTGGATCTTCTGGAAATGTAGTCCAAATAGGGGACAATAATTACATTTTTGATGTTTTTTTGTGGAATGGCGAAACAAAAACTGGAATAACCCTTGCCGCAATAGATGAATTAAAAATTGTAGATGATTTAAGATATTTTTATTCATATGGATGCATGACATTTAATGATGCCAATGATATATTAGAAACTTTTAACGGTGACGGAAAAATAAAACCATATAACTTTAGAGGAGATGGTAGAGATTATTTAAGTATTGAAATAATGCCACAAATGAAAGATAACGATGTTTTTGTACAAGATGTTTCTGAAAAAGAAAAAAAAGAATTTTGCTTAAAATATTCGTTTTCTGTATATAAAGTAGAAGAAGAAGTTAGGGAAGATAGAGGATTAAAATTTAAAAAGTTGTTTTTCTGGGATGTTGATTATCAACTATTAAATGAGATAGACTCACACTTTAGTACATCTGAAGTAGGTTTTGAAAATATTCAAATCACTGATTTGAAAAATACAACAGATACAAAAAGATACACTGGAGATTCTTTAAAATATTTACTGGATAAATGCTTAAATAAAATAAGCAAAAGTGGGTTTAAAGCTTCAAAGGAATGGGACAAAGGAGGGACATTATTAGAATATCATACGAATGCGGGATATAAAGCTATAGATGATATCCAATATTTATTGGAATATCATGTTAGCGACAAATCATATAATTATGTTCCATGTATATTGAAAAAAGAAAGATATACTGACGAATATTCATTTATACCTATAACAACTTATTTAAAAAATTCAACTTATAAAAATTTTGGAATTTTTGGGAATTCCAAAATTGGCGGGAGAAATTTAACTGAAGATTTTCTTTTAGGAAAATTAGATACACCAAATTCTGGAGGATTAACGGGAAATTTGTTTAATTTTGGTAGCGTAGATTCTCCAAATTCTTTTAATGCTATAAATTATAATATAATAGAAAATTTTTCTTTCATAAAACCAGATAGTGATACTGTTCAAAAAGATATATCCACACATTTCGTACATTCGTATGACCCTAACGGTTTCTTTACTTGCTCCATAAAATCCAATAACTTAAAAAGTTCATCTAAAACGATAATGTCAGAATCTGTTAAAAATTTTTCCAATAATTCTAGTTCTAATGGATATGATATTTTACCAACAAATCAGTTAAGAGAAGAAAATAAAAACGTACAGCACGTATATTCGTCAGGATTGGGTATTGGACAAAATTTCCAAAAACTAAATTTTGGAAGAAATAAAGCTCTAATGGCTTCTATATTTAAAAATACAGCTATATATTTTAGAATAAGAGGATTAACAAGAAGAAGGAGTGGTACTTTTTTTAATGTCAAAAGAAGAGATTCTCAATTAGCAAATACCCACGATAATATGGTTTTAGGCACTTATTTTACAACTATGGTAATACATGAATTTAAAAAAGGAATGTATTATAATCATATATACGCGACAAAACCAGCAACAAGTGAAAGACAAAATTTCGCAAAGATGTTATGAATAGTATTGACGGAAACATATTATATCAAAGTATAGACCCATTGACAAAATCCATATCCCCAGAATTCTATAATCAATTTGAAAGTTTAGGGGAAGAAACTTTGAGTTTATTTATAGAATTGAAAACTGTAATGAATTCTAATTTTACAAGAAGAGATGAAAATATTGTAAATTTTATTTTTAAACTCGATTCAAAATTACCAAATTTACCCACACCAATACAAACTTGGTTTAAAAAATTTTATAAAATAAGAATTTCAAATGAAATTAAAGGCAAGGTTTTAGAGAAGGGTCAATTACAGTCTTTAGATAAATCATATTCATTTGATTCCCTTAATAAAATAGCCGATGCATTAAATTGGTTCACCCCAAATAGTGTACCACCGTATAATACCTTGGAACAAAAAATACCATCTGGATTGGGAGTTATACCGAAAGGAACGAATAGTGCAGATACCGCATTATATGCTTCTAGAAAAATGAGAGTTCAAGTTTGTAAGGATAGAGCTATTAATGCACTAATGACAAAAATATCCACACCAGATAAATCACATGGACAAGTAAACGTTGGAGACTATGAACACCCGAAAAGAATGGGAAAAATTGCAACAGAATATCAGGCAAAAATTCAACAATTATTAGGAGTTAATGCGAAATATGTGATGGATAACTTAAATTTTAAACCCTCTTCAAACAATGTGCAAACTGGAGCGCCAGACATAAGAATTCCAACAAAAATAGGGGATAAAACAGTAAATGCTACAATTTATGGTCCAGTAAATAAAGAACTGGAAGCAAAAAATCCATTTTTACCTAAGAGGATAATTTAACATATTCCGCATCCACGATATAATCAGAATCTTTTAACATTTTAAAAACTTCATCTCTGGTCATTCTCAAACCACTATTATGTTTTGAATTCTCCTCTTCACTTTCCATTCTTTTACTTAAAATATCCATTTGTTTTATTTCTTTAGTTGTATCGGCTTTCATTTTTGCAATTTGTATATCTTTCAATATGTTAATTGCTGTAGATACTCCTTTGAATATTTCGGCTAAAGATTCAACCTCATCTGATTGTGGGTTCAACAATACAGTTTGTTTTATTTCATTTATTGCATCAATTCCATTTTCCACCAATTCTCTGGAGTTTTTTAAAATGAATTCTTCAAGATCTTCACTATAATTTTTATTGTTTTCGTTAGATTTCTCTTTAATATTGCTTAATGAGTTTTTCAATTTGTTCGTTAAATCGTTTGATCCCAAAAATGTGGAAAGAGGAGCAGTTGAAGAATTCATGTTTTTATTATTTAGATTGACATATGCGAAAATCATCATATAATCGGACAATATGAAAGAATCATTATTGGATCAATTTGGCCGTCAACCTAAAATTGTTTTTGAAAAAGCTGATACTAATGCTTTTTTACCAAAAAAAGCATATCCTCAAGATGTTGGATGGGACGTTTTTTCGGTTGAAAACGTAACTATACCAGCAAAAGGTCAAAAAAATTTAAGAACTGGATTGAAATTAGCTTATTTAGATGAAGGTTATTGGATCAAGATAGAATCACGTTCTGGTTTAGCTTTTAAAAATGATATAGTAGCCTTTCAAGGAATTATAGATAACAATTATCGAGGTGAAATAGGTATAAAACTTTTTAATTTTTCTAATCAAGATTATGAAATTAAAATCGGAGATAGAATAGCTCAATTGGTGGTTTATTATGAAAATATAGATTTCTCTATTGAATGGGGTAAAGTTGTAAACACAAATAGGGGCAATTCTGGCTTCGGTTCTTCTGGAAAATAATATGGATTTAGAAAAAATATGGTCTGAAAAATATAGACCTAAAACTATAAATGATTTAGTCATATCTGAAAATGATAAGAAAGTAATAGAGAAATTTATAAAAAATGATGAAATTCCAAACTTATTATTTTACGGCAATGCTGGTACTGGAAAGACAACTACAGGAAAAATATTAATAACATCACTTGACGCTGAAGATTTGTTTTTGAATTGTGCTGAAGTTGGAATTGATGAAGTTAGAAACACTATAACAAATTTTAGCAAAACTAAAAGTTTTAATGGAAAAAAGAAAATTGTATTTTTGGACGAAATTGATTCTGCCTCTCCAGCTGCTCAAAGAGGTCTTAGAAATACAATGGAAGAAAATGCGGCATATTGTAGGTATATTTTAACTTCAAATTACATTCATAATGTTATAATTCCATTACAGTCTAGGTGCCAAACAATACAACTATCTCCACCAATTAATTTAATTGTAAAAAGAATAAAATTTATTTTAGAAAACGAAAAAATTAATGTTAATTCGGAAAATAAAACAAGACTTGTTTTATTGATTAAAAAGTTTTTTCCAGATATAAGAAAAACAATAAATGAGGTTCAAAAATATTGCATAAATGATAATTTAGAAATTCCAGATGTTTCTAAAGTCGATGGCTTTATAGATAAAATTCTAGAATATCTCTTTTCCAATAAAATGTTTGAATTGAGAAAATATATTATTGAAAATGAAAATGATTTTAAAGGTGATTATAATGTTTTGATGAAATCATTATTTGACACAATAACAGATATAGAAAATGTAAATTTGACAGAAGCCAAAAAGAAGATGTCTTTAATAGCAATTGGAGAATACATGTATAGATCCTCTTTCGTTGTTGACAATGAGATAAATTTTTATTGTTTATTATTGTCTTTAAATTCTATTATTTCTGAAAAATGATGGAATTTATTTTTTAGGTAAGTAATTTTTTGTATAATCTTTTTGAGGGGTAAAAATAGATGGACTTTTCGCATCCACTGAAGGCGAAGATGATATTTTCACATTGACGTTTCCTAATTCAGAAACTGATTTACTATCTTTACCATTACCTTGATCGGTTGTTCTAGTTTGACGATATGGGTCTAAAAGGGCTTCGGAACCTTTTTTAGATGAACCTAATTCTCTAATCTCGGTTGAAGATTTGTCATCATATCTTAATGAATCTGGTATGGGTGCTAGATTGACTCCAGTATCGACATGCTCTAAAACTCGCATAGGTACAGTCATGAATTCGTAGTAAAGACCTGGCGCTTTTTCTAAAACAATATCCACTAAAAATTCACTAGATTCATTGTAAACGTTTCCAGCTTGATAAGACGGCCTAACTGGTTTAACGCTTGAAACTCTTATATTCAAACCACTGCTAATAAAATTTTTAACTTTTTCTGAATAATTTTTAGTTTGATTTTTGAAAAAATCGTCATTTAAAGCATCTCCTTTAAATTTTACCAAATCTCCAACAAGAAGTCCTCCTCTTGTAAAACGTTGTATAGCGGATTCGTATAGATTAATAAATTTGCCCATGATTATAATTATTTATATTTATAGAAGTTTTTTTAAAAAAAAATATTTTTTTTTAAAAAAATTCAACTTGAATACTTTATTCTAAATATTTAAATGGCAGCTATCATTGTTAAAGAACTAAACAGATTACCCAAACAAAGAGATAATACTTATATTGATTTAGAATTAGATTTAGTGATAAATTATACAAAAAGTAACACATTCAATAATGTGCAAGAACAAGCGGATATTAGAGCTGATTACGATTTAAATGCTATAAAAAACAGCATTTACAACATATTTACAACAATGCCAGGACAAAAGATACTTAATCCCACATTTGGTTTAAATTTATTGTATTTTATTTTTAACGGAATAAGCCAATCAAATGCTAGAATTTTGGGGGAAACTATTTTAAAGGGCATTACAAAATATGAACCTAGAGTAAATGTTGATAATATAGATGTAACTCTAGATATTGAAAATCAGCAATATAATATAGATATGATTATATCAGTACCAACATTAAATATTAATGGAATAGAAGTAAAATCGACATTAGCTGAATCTGGATATTATTTTAATTAAAAACATATGGCAAACGACGAAATAACAAACCAAAATTTCCCTCTATCATTTAACAGTTATGCTGCCTTTGATGCCACAACATTAAAAGGGTTAATGCAGCAAAGATTAATTGATGGTGGAGTTTTCACGGATCAAATATTTGAAGGCTCCAATTTCAACAGTTTATTGGATGTAATCGCTTACAGTTATCACGTATTATTGTTTTATTTGAATAGAACGGCAAATGAGGCATCATTTTCAAATGCGCAATTATATGAAAATGTTAATAGAATAGTTAAAGTATTAAATTATAATCCTATTGGTATACAGACATCCATATTATCTTTTTCAGCAGTTGCTTCCGATCAATTGCCAGTTGGTATATATACAATACCAAAATATTCATATTTCACCATAAACGATATAAGTTATTCATTTACCGATGACTTTACTTTTACGAAAGAAACTTCGGGATATGAGGTTTTAGAAGATTTGAATAATTCAGCCTTATTATATCAAGGAAGTTATGTTGAATATCCAACATATATAGCAACAGGAGAGCCTTTCGAAGAAATGACGATGGCATCTGTAGATGAAGAAGGGAATAATGATTTAATAGATCACAATAATATTGATGTCTACGTTAAATCAAACGATAATATTTGGAAAAAATATCAAAGAGTGGATAGCCTATATCTTGAAAAATCAATATCGGAATCGTTTGAATTGAGACTAAATGAAAATCAAAGATATGTTTTAAAATTTGGAAATGGCATTACTGGTAAAAAATTAAATAAAGGAGATTTGGTATATATCTTTTATTTAAAAAGTGATGGGAGTAATGGAGAAATAGGGCCAAACAGTATAAACTCTTCAAGAATGTTTCTTTACAATTCTGAAGCTTATTCGGAGATAATGAATAGTACAAGAATGTCTAATATTAATATTTTAAATATAGATCAATCAGGGCAATTATTTTTCTATAATAATGTTCCTTCTTCTAAATTTCAATATCAAGAAAATTCAAATGAAATTAAAGAAAATGCCAGAAATACATATAAAACACAATATAGATTAATCACTAGTAAAGATTTTGAAAACTATGTTTCTAAAAATTTTTCAAATTTGATACAAGATATTAAATGTGTCGATAATAGTCAATATGTCAATGAACATTTGCAATATTTAAACTCACTGGGACTTTCTGAACCAAATCTAGATAGTAGAATTTTGTTTAATCAAATAAATTTTGGAACATCGTGTAATTTTAACAACATATATCTATACTGTGTTCCAAAAATACCTCAAAGCAACAATTATAATTATAACAATTTTTTGAGTTTAGGATTAAAAAATAAAATTAAAGAATCTTTAACTTCATTAAAAATAATAACATCTGAAATTGTTTTTCAAGATCCTGTCTATGTTTCAATAGGATTGGGAATTGCTACACCAGAGGAGGTTAATGCTAAAAAATTATATCCAGAAATTGCAAATGAAACTAAATTAAAAATAAAAAAAACTACAAATTCTTTTGTAAACAATTCATCGATCATTGAAAATGTTTTAAATATTTTCAATGATTATTTTGAAGATAGAAAGTTGGGGAAAACAATAGATGTCGATTTCATAAACGTATCTTTATTAAAGATAAATGGTATAGATGGCATAAAAACGGAAAGAACAGTTAATCAGCAATTGATATCTTCAAATGGTGTGAGTTTTATTATTTACAATCCAATATATTTTAATGGTAACGAAGATATTTCAATTTTAAATCAAACAATAACAATGCCATTTTTTAAATCAACATATTATCATGACATTGATGTTTTAAAAAACAATATAATAATAGAATAAAAAAATGTTAACAGAATCTGAAGTTAAAATTGTATGTAAAGTTTTTGATAATCGTTTTTCTCCTGAATCATTTGAGTCATATACAATAGATACTACGAGTTTTATATTTTCTTTAAGTTGGAATGAAAACTTTAATGATAGAAATTTTTATTCAAATAATACAATAATTTGGGATTTTGGTGATGGTACAACATATGTTGGACCTTCGGCAAGGCATTTTTACACTGTTCCAAATTTATACAATGTCAATGCATCGATATTTGATAAAAATGGAGAAGTTCATATTATAAATTTATCAGAAACTTTAACCGCTAAAAATGTTTTTCCAGATTACATATACTTACATCCATTAAGTCCTTCAGGTAGAAGCTATAATTTAAAATGTGGTAAAGCAAGTGATCAAATAATAGTTACAAGGTATAATTCTTGGCAAAATGAAAAATTTTTAAGAGAAAATGATTATACTGTAAATTTATATGTTTCTGGAAGTAAAAGCGACCATTTAACGCTTTCGTCATATTATTCGGAGAAATATAGTCATTTAAAAGCTTTTCATGGTTTTGTCAATCTTAGTGTAAATGAGGACAATTTCATTCAAACTAAAATTGTAGAAAGTACAAAAACAAACTCTGTATCCGTATATGCTGTTCCTTATAATACTGGATTAATTGATGACGATTGGACAATAAAATTTAAATTTTTCAATTATCCAGTTGAAAATTGTTCATTTATAGGTTCTAGTGGTACAAATTATGATTATGATTATGTTTATTTTGTAGATCAGAAACCTTCAGAGGGCGTCGATATTATATACGCTTCTTTTAATTCCAAAATAATTAAAGATCCAGATATTGGTAATAGTAAATTAGAGAAATTTTATCAAACTTATGATCAAGGTTATATGAATTTACCTTGGTCCGCTCAAATAATTAAATCAATATTCAATTCTGCAAGTACTGTAAGAATAACAAGTAATGGGATATCTACAGAAGGAAGCAACACGACAGTTGGGAAGTTGTCTGGTCAATTATTATATCCTTTTGACATATATCCTATAAAATGGACAAATACAAACATACCATTTGTACTAACATTTAAAGATGATGAAGACTACACCGTTAAATCATACGATTCAATATATGATTTCCACACAGGAAATTTTAATAATAAATTAAATGATGTAAATTTAAAATTGGTCAAATTTGTAAATCCAGATCCTTTTTCAGAATTCACATTATTGAGTGCAATTGAATTAAAAGAAGCAACTTTTATAAAAAATGAACGAGTTCCAAAGTATTCGGATTCACCATATTTTGCTGGAGTTGTAAATTTACCATATGAATCCAAGGTTGTTGCAATTTCAGCGACAATCAAAATACAGGATAACCCTATTAAAAAAATATATCCGATATATGGCTTTTTATCTCAAATAGGAGTTCCAAAAATTAAAAGAATTGAAAAAATAAATATTTTCGATAATTGTAATAGTAATGATTTAGATTTTTATTATAAAAAAGAACTTTCTACATTTACGAACACGTCAACGGCAAATGTTCACATATGTTATTGTCCTTTAAATATTTTAGACGAAAATAAAGAGAGCAGAGTTTTCATTTTAGATGCTGATAATGAGAAAATATACAAAACAGATGTGGTTGGAAATTTAATATCTACAATAAACTTATCTGATATAAAATATTTGAAAAAAGAAAATGAACCGCCTGTATCAATTTCACTATTAAACGATTTCGGTGTAGCAAGCCCTGTTTGGTGTTCAGCGGATAAAAATGGAAATATATATGTTTCTTTAGCAGATAATATTTCTGCTATAAAAATAAATTACGAAACAGATATTGTAAGTCAACTTTATACACCACCTTTAAGCAATATTGAATTATATGATACTAATTTATATGGATTAATGGCGGAAAAAATTAAAACCGTAAATAATGTTAATGATATTAAAACTATAAAAAATGAAAACAATTTAGTTACAATATCCAAAACATTAAATCCCAATAAAGGTTTTGCTGGAGAAAATACTATAATACCGAGTTCTATAGATTTGGATAGCGAAGATAATGTTTATATAGCTTATACACACCCATTATCCAATTTTATATGTAAATATAAAAATAATGGAGAGTTTTCAAATATAATATACTTTAACAATTTAGAAGTTCCTCAAGAAATTATAATAGATGCCAATAATAATATTTGGGTAGGTGTGGAAAATATAAATGAATCGTCATCTATAAATTCTGAAAGAAATGATTTTGTTTATTTTATAAATGGTAAAACATTTGAAAAGACGATTATAAGAGACATCTATGGTTTTGGTATGATGACAATAGATAATCTTCAAAATGTCTATGTTTTGCACAAAACAAATACTATATCTAAAATAGATGCTTTAACTAAAACTAAAAAGGATTACATTTTTGGAGAAACTTCCGAAGAAAATCCTTATTTAAAAGATATAGGCGGAATAGCAGCAGATTCATCTGGAGAACTTTGGATAGCTAATAATGTTGATGGTAAATTATATTTTGCTGATACTGATAATATGGATAAACCTTTATCTGAATTACCTTTTGAAAAATTAAAAGATTTACATCTAAAAACTACAAATGATTTAGCAAGCATATACTTTGTAATGGGTGACTGGACAGGATTTAGATGGATAAACAAGTTTATAAAAACAGAAATACAAGAACCTAGAATAATAAGTGGACTAAGCACTTATTTTGACATTTTAAAACCCGAACCGACAATTTCAAAAAAAGGAGAGGATTTTAATAGTATTGAACAATTGAAATCATATATAGGTCAAGAATCTTTGTTTAATAGAAAAGTATTATTGGATGATCTATTAGGCCAAATTATAGGAAAAAATGAAAATGTTGAAGAATTGGGTAAAGTGATATATGAAAAAATAACAAATTTCGTATCAAACAATGCCGATGTGGATACTTGTGGAATACAAGAATTGATATCTTTCGCAGATCAAACAGGAACAGACATAAAAGAATACATATACTCTTATCCGCCATCTGTAAGAAGATCATTGGACTTACTATCAATTTCTCAAAAAAAGCTTTTCGGTTCCATAAATTCGTATAATAGGAAATTTAAAAAATATCATAAAAACACCAACATAGGTGAAAGTATAGACATAGAAAATGGAACATTTATAGCTGGAAATCCGATTATAGCTTATGATAATTTTTCTGAAAAATACAAACTTGTTACAAATACTATAGTTCCCAACTATAAATTAGGAGACATTGTCCCCCTTTCCTCTGTAAACTACAATTGGGGATGGGGTCTTGTCACCGACAATAAAAAACAATCTGGGAAAGAAATATCCTTTTATTATAAATTTTATAACTATATACCAAACAATAACTTAGAAATTTATGACAATATTATAGACTTCGATTCACCCTTAACAACGATAACGCCATACCAATCATCGTATGAAGATTGGACTAAATTTGGAGGAAACATGGATAAAATATTATCATATGGCCTTTCTAAAGGATTAAAATTAATAAAATGAGACTTTAAAAACTCCATTTTAAACTTAAATAATTAAAACGATGGAGTTTTCTTTTTTACCATATAGTATTGTAAACAATGTATCTAATCCAAAAGATTATGCTTCACCATATTCTTTTTTATCTTATATACAATATAATAATTTTAAATTAAAAGATGCAAATCAGCAATTAAAAGAATATCAAAAATATATAAACCTTTGGTCAAAGAAGAAAAATATATCAAGAAATGATGAAGATATTTTAGTAAGAGATGCCTATGTTAATTTACTCAGAGAAATAACTTTAAATTTTTCAACAGAAGAAGAAAAAAGATTCATATTAAATTCAGATTTTCAAGATGATTATGATCTAGATATCGTAATACCTTTTTTTATTCAAAAATTGAAAAAAATATGTTTTTTTTACAATGAAAAAAGGCAAGATGTTAAGCAGAGTTTAATTCGTTATAATTTAAAAGGTAGCAATTTTGGAATAGAAAATATAGTAAAAAAAATAATACAAGAGTATGTTGAAGACAATCTTTCTACAAATAGAGAAGAATTGTCTTCATTTTATAACAATATTGATATTTCAATCGAAGAACTATACTCTAATACAGATATATATTATGACAAATCTGAGAATTCTAAGTACACATATTCCAATGAAATCGATTACAATATATTTCTAGATATAAAGAAATCAATTATAGATTCTATTTCCGCATATCCTTTTTATGTAAAAAACTCATCAGATAGCATACTCAATAATTTTAACTATAATCCTAAATTAAATGGTTCAGAATTAAATTATTTAAAAAATAGAGATTTTATAGATTTTTTTGAAAATGGTGAAAATAGTTTAAAGAAAAATTTATTTAAAAGTCTTTATCCAAAATATTTAAGTACAGATTTTTATTATCTTTCAACAAATTCCAACAAAGAAAGCGTATCTGGTATATTATTTAAATCTGATACTTACAATGGGCAATCTTTAAATAAAAATTATCCAACTTCAATTATAAACAAATCTATAAATGATTTATATTCAATATATGAATTAGGAGGTTTTTTTGTACCTCAAAATCAAGGAATATTGATATACAATACCCCCAAAAAAACATATAAAATAGATATTGATAAAATATTATCGGATAAAGTTTATGTTTTTCCAGATCCCAATAAATTGGGAAACACAACATATACATCTGAAAATGATGAGGAAAAAGTACCTTTGACATACATGATAGATGTTCAATGGAACAGGCATAAAGCTTCGGATAGCTTTAAATTTAACGACATTTTAAGTAATAATTACAATCAACTTTTTTATGCTTATGAAAGTAAGCAACAAGATGTAAAAATATCAAGTGAGGGAATGTCTAAAATTTCAGACAATATTACTTTTTGGGGTGGAGAGAAGGATTCTATATGGAAAGGGAGCAAAGATGATAATATCTATCCAATAGATAAAGAAATAGATACCCTATTATCGAAAGAAGGTATTGTTGTTGACTGGTATTGTGATGAGAGCAACAATGAGTTCGCACTTTATAAAAAAATAAACAGTTTTAGTAAAGATATATCATCACATGAATTGAATGATAATGGTTTAATTTTAAATTCTCAAACATCTTTTGAAAATAGAAACGTTAACAACGTCTCTTTATATGATAAAAAAAATACAAATACTGGTAAAATATTTGTAAGAAATAATTTTTACAATAAAATATATAATATAAAGGATGCGCTGTCTTCTGTATTTATAAAATATCCATCTTATGTCGTGGAAGAATTGGATGGAAAATGTATAAAATTTTTTTTAATAGATAATGTTTTTGTAATTGAAACGGAGAATTATGTTATAAGTGATTCTTATAATTTTGATTTAAATATTAATAGTTTTAAAAATTCAACATCGAAACCTTTTTATAATAAAAAGAAAGGGTTCAATAAATTTTTAGACACGTTTATAAATCCTTGGTATGATGAAAAAACTAAAAAATTATTTTTAGTTTTTATAAAAACTTTAGAAAATTCTTTATCGGCATCAAATTACAAATATATTACACCAGAAATATATGCGAGCGATATAACAAAAATAGATTATAAAAAAATATATCCCACCAATAATGAAACATATACCAATATGTATTCGCTATCCACTTCTTCTGGCGATATACCAGAAATAAATCTAATAGAGTATTGTGGCGGTTCTTTCAGAAAAAATTCATTTTTAAATGAATATAATTTCACATACATGGCGAAGAATTTAAATTCCATGCCTTTTATAATTAATGAAAAATTATATTATAGTCCAGAAAATAATACATTTACAACGGAAAGTCCTTTATTATTAAAACCATTCTATTATTTTTTAGATAATAATTATTCAAACCCAGAATTACAATATTTTGTTAGAGCCAGATCAAATAGATCTGGTTTTATTGGAGTTAAAGATCAAGATTCTTTAAACATGGTTGAATTTATACCAGAAAAAATAAATTATGCCTTTTCTTCAAATGTTGAAGTCTTACAATTAAATCAAGTAGGGAAATATATAGTTCAGTTCGATTGGGAATCTTATTTAGATACCAATATTTTTATAGGATGTTCTTCCATTAACTTGAAACAAGTGGAAAATAATATTTTAATAAACTCAAATTCAAATTTATACTATTTAACAGCTTTCAATGATACGAAAAAAATATTTAATTTTGAAAAAGATGGCTATGAATTCGAAGTCACAGCAACAAGACCAACCTACCCTTATCATGAGATATTAATATTAGATGTTTATTGTACAAACAACATAAAATTTAGTGGATATTTTTGTGAAAATTCTATTTATAGAAAAATAAAAATAATAAAAAATGGCGGAGGTTTTGGGGAAGTATTGACAGACCCCCCATGTATTAATTGTGGTGAAGATTGTGAATATCTATATCCAGTAAATTCAACATTGACATTGGTGGCTTCAGCTTCCCCTAAAAGTGAATTTTCAGGATGGTTTGGGGATATAGATACTGTTGGTTTAAAAAATGATTTAATATTCAAATTAACAGAAAATAAAACTATAATTGCTAAATTTGAACCATTACCCGTTTATAATGTAGAAACCTATAGCAGAATAGGTAGTATAATTTCTTTAGACAATAATATAAACTGTCCAGATAAATGCTCCAGTATTTATAGTCTTGGAACATATGTTACATTATCAGCATCTCCCGCACCATATGGATTCGTATTCAAAAGGTTTTCTGGAGCACCTTGCTATACTGGTAATAGATTGTGTACATTTATAGTTTATAATGATCTATATATAGAAGCATTATATAGTGAAATACTCTATTACGATAATAGAGTGTCTATACAAAGTGACGTTTTTGAATACAACCCAATATTGATAAACACCATAGCTGGAGAACGTGAACTTTTACCAACAAATAGTGATGAAAGCAGTTTATTAATAAACCCATTACCACAAGGTACTGTTGACTGGGAGTATAATGATGAAAAATTAAGGACATATACTACAGACATTGTCTCTCTTTCTGAAAATACATATATAAGCTTAACAGCTAAACCATTAAATGAATACTATGTTTTTAGTAAATGGATAGGTGGACCATGTGATGGATCTCAAAATAATATTTGTAAATTTGAATTAAACCAAAATCAAGATTTTGTAGCATATTTTGATTTAGTAACATATACAGTTACAATAATATTTTCAGGAGGAGGCGTTGGTGATATATTTTCAATTCCAGCTGGAATATCAACAAACCCAAATTCTTTAGATTATTCAACATCTCATGAATTTGTATCTGGTAGAATAGTTACACTATATGTCAACGATTTACCGTCTTCCACATATTTAGGATTATGTAGCAACGAAATACCGTCAACACATGACACAACGATAACATTTAAAGTGACCAGCAATATAACTTTAACTGCTCAATTTTTACCATTTGAAATATATGATGTAAGTCTTGCTAAATATGGGCCAAATAGAATATCATTCTTATCTCAACCAAACCCAAGCTTAGATGCTAATTTGTTAACAACTAGAGCTTCTGGAGAATTTGTGGCTGGAGAATATATTGAAATACAAAACACAGCCGCAATTGGTAGTAAAGTACTTTATTATAAGACAGAACCTGCCAATAATATAAATAGATATTATGCTGGTTTGGGAATACAATTGGGAGCAAGTTTTGTAGATATTCCAGAAGGCGTTAACAATAGTTTAATTTTCACAGATAGTAGTTTAAGAATTACTAATGCCACTTTAGGAGCGCCATATGCGCAATCTACATTAAACGATAAACCTACAGGATTGAGAATTGACTACGGCAATATAGATATACGATCTATAAATGAAAATAAATCAATATCGGCATTCATAGTTACATAATTTTTGGCAAAATAAAAAAGAAAAGTAAATATTATCATATATAATGCAACAAGATGACTCAACATTTAAATTTGTGCAAATTTGGAATGATCAACCTCTTAGTACTCATCATGATATAATAGTTTCTTTAGATTATGCTATGTATAATTATAAAAGCACACCTACATGTGGGTTCTGCGTTGCTTTTTTTGAAACATTGAACAATAAACCAACTGCTGGTGGGCCAGCTTATAGTTTAGGTTATACTCCAAACAACATTAATGATAGATGTAATCCAGAAGGATATGATGGATTGGAAGCCGCAGTTTATGGTATAGGATTTGATGTTAATGGAATTTTTGCTAAAAAAACAGATTTGGTGGATGGTGTAAATTACACTATTCCGAATTCTATATGTATTAGAGACAGTATTTTTAATAATTATAATTTTGTAAAACAAAGTCAAAATTTAGAACATTCTCATAATTTCACAATAGCTCAACAATTATCTTCTATTGAAGAAAATATTCAATATAAACAAATTAGAATATTATTCAGTAAGTGTATGAGTAAAATTGAAGTTCAAATTAAGGAAGATTGGGAAAAAGGCTTCAAAACGGCTTTAGAATTAGATTTACCTGTTTTAGAAAAAAAATCAATTAAAGTTGGTGTTTTTTACACATCTTTAGATCAAAACAGTAAATTTTTGTTAAAGCAATTCAATGTAGCTGGATTTCCAGATGAAATTCAATATAGATTGGCAAGCGATTGTTTCCAAGAATTGGAAACTAATTCAAATTTAGTAGGAAATAAATTACCAGCGTTTGAAGAGTGGATAGTTGCGCCAACTGGTAAAAATTTTATTTTATATAAATTTAATGGAGAAGAGTATAAATTAAAAAAAATAGAAAGATCCACTTCCGATATAAAAGTTTTAAACTATAGTGATTCATTTTTATATACTAAAATTGGAAATGATTTAGTTGTATATGAATATAAAGGTAACACATTCATAAAACAAAGCATTATCACATTGCCGACAAAGGATGAGATAACATCATGTGCAGGTAATGGGGATACATTAGTTATAGCATCATCTTCTAACGGAGAATATTATTATGTTTATGATTACATCAAACAATCCAAAAATATAGAAGATGTTGGAAAATGGAGATTTTACCAGTCCTTTAATTTTCCTTTAAGTTCTGGTTTTGGTACAAATATAGAATTTGATGGTAAAAATTTAGTTTCTTACTCTAAAGGAAATTTTCTAGTTTATTTCGAAAGAGATGTGAATTATGGTTTTTTATATAAACAAACTATTTTACCACCATATGAAGAAGCTAGAGGATTTGGTCAATCTATTAGCATTAGCAAACAGGAAGAAATGCTAGTTGGTGCTCCTATGGGGAATAAAAGAAGAACACGCGATGCTGGACAAGGAGAAGTCTTCCATTATGTGCTATCTCCATTCTCTAAAAGATGGGTATTAGTGAGCGAATTAGGACAATACTTTGACATTTCAAGCCCAGCTGCGAATTTTGGATATTCTGTAAAAATAAATAACAACACAGCTATAGTTGGTTCACCTGGTGAAGCATTCTACACGGATAACAGACCAAATGTAGAAGTCCCCAATTATGGTAGAAGTTATATTTTTAGAAAAAATGAATACGGTTATTTTTCAGAAAAAACTGTAGTTTATCCTTTAACGTCAAATTTAGACTCCTATAAATTTTTTGGATCTCAGGTGAACACATTTCAGAATATAGCTGTTGTTGGAATGCCTTTAACTTTAGATAAAAAAAAGGCATGTGTTGATGTTTTTAACATTGATTGTATGCTACCTAAAGCACCTAACCATTTATCTGTCCCAATTTCTGCAATTCAACTTTTAGATGAAAGTGGTTTTATAATAGAGAAGCTCGATGAAGATTATATTGTAAAAATACAAAATCCAAGTATAGAGATTTTGTATGATTTTTCTCCCATATTCAATAAAATTATAGGTATAGCTCCATTTAAAGTATCTTTAAGTGCATTCAATAGAAACATTGCAGCTGTTGACAATTATTATTGGAATATATCTGGGGGGAGAAATGTGGATTACTATACGAAAGATATAGAACATACTTATAAATCAGGAAACACATATAAAGTAGTTTTAACAGCGCAGAATAATTATGGTGTCGATATAAATTTTGTAAATGTTACAGTTATAGATCCAATATATCATTATGTCTATGATGACTCAAAAAACACGATAGACATTGAAGACAATTTGGGAAATTATATTATTGTGGATAATAATGTTAGCAGATTTAACATATTATTTGATTCGATAAGTGGAATTACTTTATTAAATTATTACGATATATATGACATTTCAAATTCTAAAATCACAATTGAGTCAAAAACGGAGAATATATCTTGCAATAAAAATGAATTAAAAATAAACGAAACGATGACAATTTCAGCATCAAATGATAAATTGTACACTTTCTATTATTTCAATACAGGTTCTTTAATTTTAGGAATTTCGGAATATGACTTAGAATTGCCAAGAATAAGTGCATACCCGATTCCTTTAACTCCAACACCAACACCTTCTATAACTCCGACAAACACTCCAACAAGAACTCCAACAAGAACTCCAACCCCAACAAGAACACCAACAAGAACCCCAACACAAACACCTTCCAACACGCCCACAGCGACTCCTACAAGAACACCTACTCCAACAGTAACACCTACACAGACACCTACAAGCACTCCAACAGTAACACCTACAAACACTCCAACAGTAACACCTACACAGACA
>JACCDW010053022.1_pt1 | contig 21695 bp, 25 predicted proteins | sample 7449781 | NCBI WGS metagenome assembly JACCDW01 (sample SAMN15323449, study PRJNA562643) | freshwater metagenome | isolation source: river surface water | place: USA:Blue River Watershed | collected 2017-08-18
GCAGCAAGTGGCGCAACTGCGCTAGGTATATGTCTTCGGCCACGGCGATTTCGGCTACCGATGCAGCTCGGTGCTTATAAATTTAAGTTTGGAGAACGGTCATTCGTGAATGGCAGATCATGGCCGAAAGCTGACTTGGCGAGCGTCTGACCAGCGGAAATTTCTGTACTTTGATTGCTATTGGCTTGAATAGTGAGGACATCCCATGGTGAAAGGACACATTTGGTGAGATGTCGTTGATGCCCAGTAGTATGCTGAAAAGCAGTGGTCTAAAGTTGCGTGGGTGGGGAGGTGAACACAAAATTAATCTTTACTTAATGAAATAAAATTGTCACATATTTCTATTACAGTTGAATTATGGAAGACAAATACGTCATCAAAGCACTTGCCGCTCTGGCTCAGCCTAATCGCCTCCAGATTTTTCGCGCACTGGTTGTGAAGGGCAATGAGGGGCTTACGCCAGCCTTATTGGCTGAAGCCTTGGGGATGCCTGCAAACACTCTTTCCTTTCATTTGAAAGAATTAATGAATGCAGACTTAATTTCTCAAGAGCGCAGCGGTCGCAACTTAATTTATCGAGCGCAGTTTGATCGTATGAATGCGGTGCTGACATATCTGTCTCAAAACTGTTGCCAAGGGGAGCCGTGTGAGGTCATCCCCGAGGAAATTTGTAAATCCTGCTAACCCGAAAGATCCTAAAGTGTCTGAATCTAAACCGTTAAACGTACTCTTTCTTTGCACTCATAACTCGGCCCGCAGCATATTGGCTGAGGCATTGCTGAATCATTTGGGAAAAGGGAAATTTAAAGGCTACTCTGCAGGTAGTAGTCCTAGGGAAAATCAAACACCAAACCCCATGGCCATTGATACGTTGAAAAAGGCTGGCATTTCAACTGAGGGTTTGAGCAGTAAAAGCTGGGATGTGTTTGCAGAGCCAAACGCACCGCACATGGATTTAGTGATTACTGTTTGCGACAACGCAGCCGGTGAAGTTTGTCCATATTGGCCTGGTCAGCCTGCTACAGCTCATTGGGGCTATGCCGATCCCTCAGAAGGAACAGGCACGGATGCTGAAAAAATGGAAGCATTCACGCAAACACTTTTTCAAATTAAAAGACGTCTTGAAATTTTCACAAGCCTTCCTTTGACAAGTTTGAACAAAATGGCTTTAGAAAATTCAGCAAGAGATCTTGCTAAAAAATGATTCATTGGAAAAGATATTTTTCTGAGCTCGTTGGCACGGCTGCATTGCTTTGTGCCGTTATCGGCTCAGGTATCATGGGGGAACAACTGGCTGGTGGAAATATTGCAGTTGCGCTACTTGCAAATACTTTTGCCACCGTATTTGCACTTTATGTCCTGATTGAGACGCTAGGCCCCATCAGTGGTGCTCATTTCAATCCAGTTGTATCATTGGTCCTTGCTTATCGTAAAGATTTGGCTCGTCATCATTTAGTTGGTTATGTTGGTGCTCAACTAATAGGTGCTGTATTTGGGGCCTGGGTGGCTAATGCAATGTTTGATCTTGAAATATTGCAATTGTCAAATAAGGTGAGAACAGGTCATGCGCAATGGTTCGCTGAAGTTGTTGCAACCGCAGGCTTGCTATTTGTGGTCTTGCGTTCTCCAGAGGGCAAAGCCTCGACTATCGTAGCTTGCTACATAGGTGCAGCTTATTGGTTCACGGCAAGTACATCGTTTGCGAATCCAGCAGCGGCCTTTGGACGTATGTTTTCAAATACATTCGCTGGTATTGCACCAAATGATGTGCCAGCCTTTGTAGTTGCGCAAATATCAGGCGGCTTGATTGGGTTGTTGTTGTCTTTTCTTCTAAAGACTGAGCACCATCACAGCCACAGTCACTGAGATATCTATATGGTAAAAATTTTCCACAATCCTAAGTGCGGGACATCTCGCAACACATTGGCTTTGATACGAAATTCAGGCGTTGAGCCTGAAGTGATTTTTTACTTAGAAACACCTCCCTCAAAAGAGGAGCTAAAAAAATTGATTACTGATATGGGGGTGCCAGTCAGAGATGTTCTTCGTCAAAAGGGTACACCATACGAAGAATTGGATTTGGGGAATGAAAAGTGGACCGAGGAGGAATTGATTGATTTCATGTTGGCACATCCCATTTTGATCAATCGACCAATTGTTGTTACGCCAGTGGGAACAAGACTTTGTCGTCCATCTGAACTTGTTCTTGAAATTCTTCAGGATCCTCAGCGAGGAGCATTTACAAAAGAAGACGGTGAAGTAGTTGTCAATGAGAAGGGATTGCGTGTTTAAGTTTTCTGACCAATTGCCCAATGTTGAAGAGGCCTGCTTCAAATTTCCTGAGCAATCATTTTTAACTGCACAGCAGGCTTCAACTCATCCGCCAAGAATTTTGATGTTGTATGGTTCTTTGAGAGAACGTTCTTACAGCAAGCTGTTAACACTGGAAGCGGCTAGGTTGCTTGAAGTGATGGGTGCAGAGGTGAGAGTGTTTGATCCTTTAGGTCTTCCGCAACCCGATGCAGCACCTGATACACATCCGAAGGTTATGGAGTTGCGGGAATTGGCAGCTTGGTCGGAGGGAATGGTGTGGTGTTCGCCAGAGCGTCACGGTGCGATGACTGGCATCATGAAAAGTCAAATTGACTGGATTCCGTTATCGGTTGGTGCTGTGCGACCTACGCAGGGGAAGACATTGGCGGTGATGGAAGTATCGGGTGGTTCTCAGTCTTTTAATGCTGTCAACCAGATGAGAATTTTGGGGCGTTGGATGCGGATGTTGACGATTCCAAACCAGAGTTCAGTGGCTAAAGCATTTCTAGAGTTTGAGGAGGATGGTAGGATGAAGCCGTCTGCCTATTACGATAGGGTGGTGGATGTTATGGAGGAGCTGATGAAGTTCACATTGCTGACACGGGATATTGCGCCTTACTTGGTTGATCGTTATAGCGAGAGGAAGGAGTCAGCGGAAGAGCTTTCAAAGCGCGTTAACGTAAGGGTGTAGGCATAGAGAGAGTAAATCTGTGAAAAAATAGCTATTAAGTATTCCATTGCTATACTACTTCTATACTATTTAGAGGTTTTAGCGAAACACTAAGTTGTTGATATCAAATAGGAAAAGGGGAAAACTCCGGCGTCTTCACACTGCAGGGGTCACAAGTTCGAAACTTGTACTGCCCACCAAAAAATCAAAAAGCGCTTACGAACATTCGTAAGCGCTTTTTTTTCACCCAAGCTTACTCCTGTTTATTTCTCAATGGTTCTGCTCCAACGGCTGTTCCATTCTGGACGAACCGTGTTGATGGTGTCCCAATCCAATGCCACAGCATTTTTCATGTAGCCACGGAACTGATCCATCATTTGAATGGCAGGTGCCGAAGTTAATTGAGTTTTGGGGTTGGTCGGTATTTGAGTTGCATGTTCCATCATGGCGGCTTGCGCAAAGGGTTGCAACATGAACTCAGACAGTTTTTGAGCCAACTCGGGGGCATCGTTGTTGGCTGTGACGCACTGGCCGACCATCAACACAACAGATCCTTCTTTGGGTTGTGCGTACTCCATGGGAATGCCCTTGGCCTTTAGGCCATCGATAGCGGTGGGCGTCAAGGGGAAAATAGCCGCATCGCCGGTTTGCACCATCTCGCTGAGTTTGGCAGAACTTGGAATGTATTCGAGCACGTTGGGGCCCACGGTGCTAGCCCATTTGGTAAAGCCAGGTTCCACATTTTTTTCGGTGCCGCCCATTGCGCGGTTGATCATCAAGAAACCGTGCAAACCATAGCTGCTAGAGGGAGCAGATTGAAAGACAACTTTGCCTTTGTATTTGGCATCTGCAAAATCCATCCAAGAAGTTGGCGCAGCCCATTTCTTTTCATCGAACAATTTCTTGTTGTAGCCAATGCCGGTGGTGGTCACGCTGACACCGGCTGCCATGCCGCCAGCCAAAATAGCGGTGGAATACAGATCTTTGAGCACAGGGGTGTCGGCCAGTTTTTGGCACAGCCCCATGCGAACGGCGCGCATCATGACACCGTCATCCAAATGCATCACATGCACAGGTGGTTTTTCTTTGCTGGCTTGAACTTTTGCCAAGATGTCTGAAGAAGTGCCAGGCACCACCACAACTTTGGCGTTGAATTTTTTCTCAAATTCTGGAAATACGTGTTTCACGTAGGCTTGCTCTGTGGTGCCGCCATTCATGCCGATGTAGAGCGTTTTAACTTGCGCATTGGCACCAAATGCCGTTAGCAATGCAGCGCTGAGTAATCCGATTTTTTGAATGTTCATTGTCTTCTCCTTGATCGCCTGAGCGATTTAATTGTCAAAGGTGGGGGTGGTTTTAGAAATTAGAGCTTGAATTTGCAAGTGCATCGTCATGGGGCCATGTGTGATCTCCGTTTGCATTTGAGCTGATTATTTTTGACCCACTAGCACTTTATCCAAACCATACAAGCGGTCCAGTGCAAACATGGTCGCGGCAGTGAGTGCAATGATGAGCGCCGAGACAGCCGCCATCATGGGGTCAATCGATTCGGTGGCCAGCATGTACATGCGCACAGGCAAGGTGATTGTTTGCGGCGATGTGATGAAGACCGACATGGTGACTTCATCAAAACTGTTGATGAAGGCCAAAATCCATCCGCCTGCAATGCCGGGCAGCATGAGGGGCAAGGTAATGCGCCTGAACACCACCCAAGGCTTTGCGCCCAAGGAGGCCGCAGCTTGCTCGACATTTTGTTCAGCGCCCACCAGTGCCGTGATCATGAGCCGCAATGCGTAGGGTGTTACGATGATCACATGGGCCAGTGTCAGCCACTCAAATGAACCTTTTGCGCCGATGAGGGTGAACAGTCGGAGCATGGCAACACCCAACACCAAATGCGGCACGATCAAAGGGCTCATCAAAAGGCCTTGAACCAGTTGTTTACCAGCAAAGTTGTAACGTGTGATGGCGATGGCCGCAGGCACCGTCATCACCACAGAAATGGTGGCCGCCAACCCTGCCAGAACCAAACTGTTCCAAAACGATTGCAATAAATCGCTGTGTTCAAAAACCGCCGAGAACCAGCGCAATGAATAGCTGCCCCAAGGAATTTGCAGTGTGTTGGAAGGCGTAAAAGCCACCAGGCAAATGACCACCAGCGGCGCCAACATGAAGGCGAGCACCAGTGTGTGGAAGAGGAGGGCGAGTGGGCCGTTTTTCATGATCCCATGCGACGCGCGTAGCGTCCCTCCACCAAAGTTTGCGTGACGTACATGACCAGCAAATTGATCAGCAGCAAAATCAAGGCGATGGCGGCGCCCAAAGGCCAGTTGAGTTCATGCAAGTACTCGTCGTAAATCAGGGTGGCAACCATTTTGACCCTTCGGCCACCCACCAAGCCTGGAATGGCAAAGGCGCTTGCACTGAGTGCAAAAACAATCAAAGCACCCGACAACAATCCCGGGGTAATTTGAGGTAAAACGACGCGGCGCCAGACTTGAAACTTGGAGGCGCCCAGTGACAGTGCTGCATTCTCTATCTGTGGATCGAGTTTTTGCAACGAGGTCCAAACAGGAATAACCATGAAGGGCAACATCACATGCACCAACGCAATGACAACAGCAGTGGGCGTGTAAAGAATGCGAACGCGATCGAATCCAATGCTTTGCAAGAAGCTGTTCAATAAACCTGCGGGTCCCAAAACAAGGCTCCATCCAAATGCCCTGACCACGACTGAGATCAGCAGCGGGGAAAGAATCACCACCAAGAAGAACGATCGCCATGGCGCTTGCATTCTGCTTAAGACGTAGGCTTCGGGGGCGCCAATCAACACGCACAGCAAAGTGGTGGTGAGTGACACCCAAGCGGTTCTGCCAAAAACCTCCCAGTAAAACGGATCGTTCACGATGTGCTTGTACACATCCAATGTGAAGCCAGGAACAATGCCTACTTGATGATCAAAGCGCTGGAAGGATAAAAAGAAAGTTAAGAGAAACGGAAACAGAACCATCAAGCCGAACAAGCCCAGTGCGGGTGCGCTCAGAAAATAGGGGGTTCTTGTGTTGTGAATCACTTCAAGGCCTCGAAGGCTGACATCAGCTTAAAGTGAGCGTCATCCCATGTTAGGTGATCGGCTGCCGATTCATGTTTTGGTGCCGTGCCGTCATTGATGCAACTCACTTCCAACTCGCCCAGTTCGCTGTCTACGCGGTAGAGCCAAAGGTTGCCCAGGAAAAAACGCTCTTTAATTTGCACTTTCAGTTTCTGGGTGTCAGAGGCTGTTGCGAATTTCAGTTTTTCTGGGCGAATGCTCAAAGTGACTTCGCCGCCCTCTGCGATAAGCAACTCTTGCGCCTTCACATGAATGTTGGTGCCTAGTTGCAAGGTTCCATTTCGCAAAGTGGCCTTTAGAAAATTGGTTTTTCCTACAAAGCTTGAAACAAACCTGCTGCCAGAGGATTCGTAAACAGCGTGGGGCGTGTCAATTTGCTGAATTCGGCCGTTGTCCATCACCACCACGCGATCGCTGATGGACAAGGCTTCGGCTTGATCATGTGTCACCATCAATGTGGTGGTGCCCAGTTTGCGTTGAATTCTGCGCAGCTCAAACTGCATGGCTTCGCGCAACTTGGCATCGAGATTGGACAAGGGTTCGTCCAATAACAAAACAGGCGGCTCAATGACGATGGCTCTGGCCAGAGCAACTCGCTGCCTTTGCCCACCAGAAAGGTCTCGGGGGTACCTGTCTGCATAGTCAGCCAGTTGAACCATGGCCAAGATTCGATTCACTCTTTCTGTGCGCTCGACGGGGTCCATTCTGCGCATTTCAAGTCCAAAACTGACGTTCTCTCGCACCGTCATGTGTGGGAATAAGGCGTAACTTTGGAAGACGATGCCCAAGCCTCTTTCGTTGGGGGGCAGGTGAGTGATACTTTGGCCGTTGAGCAAAATATCGCCCGCAGAGGGTTGTACAAACCCCGCTAGCAATTGGAGGGTGGTGGTTTTGCCGCAACCAGACGGCCCCAGCAGGCTGATGAACTCCCCTTGTGCAACCGTCAAATTAAAGTCATTCAACGCGGTCACTTTGCCGTAGGATTTGCTCAAACCTTGCAGAGATAAATAGTCGGTGTGGTTCACGGTTGGCTGTCAGCGGTTTTGATCAATTGAAACGAAGTTGTCACTGTTAGGATTCAAGGCCTGCTTTTCGACTTTCCCAAGCAGAAATCACTTTGAACCCAAGGGCTCTGAAAGGATCGGGCAGAATTTTGTTCGCAGTGCCGTAGGCTTCGAGAATTTTCGGATCTACTTTGTTGGCATGCGCAAGTTCAGCCAAATAACTGCCCAGCGCGGTTCCTTTCACAATGCCAGAACCGTTGCAGCCTGCCGAGGCATAGAGGCCTGGTTCCAAGCAACCGACGTAGGGGGATCCGTTGAGGGTCAAGGCGGTCACGCCACCCCAAACATGTTCTAGATGAATGTGTGACAGCGCGGGGTATCGGTTGTGGAAACGCCGGCGCAGTGCCTCGTGTACTTCTGTTTCGCTCAGACTGTGTTCATAAGCGTAAAGTGACCGAACCAACAATCGATCTGCGCCCACTCGCCGCACAGTGGTACCCAGTCTGTGCGCGGGTAAGACGCCCCAACTTTGCAAAGAGCCCAAGCTTGCCATTTCAGATGGCTTCAGTCGCTCGGTCAGAGCGGCGTAGGTATGAATGGTGACGATTTTGTCTTGAAGGTACCCAAAAAACTTGACGGATGGATTGGTGGCCATGATGACATGGTCTGCTGTGATTTGGGCTGAACTAGTTTTCAGCACCCAGCGCTTGCCGTGCCGTTTTAAATCAAGCACGGGCGAGTTTTCATGAACTTGGACTTGTAGGGGAAGGGCACCAAGGAGGCCTCTGATCAAGGCAGCAGGTTGAACCAGGTGGCCAGTGTCTGTTTGAACGCCAAATTTGTAATAGCTTGTACCGATCAGTTGGTTAAGCGATGTGGCATCCAGAGTTTGCGTTGCGTGTCCCGTCGATTCAAGTGCCTGTTGGATTTTGCGCAATGTGTTCGCACCATCAGGTGTTGCGGCAGCCCTGATTCTTCCACTGGCATGAAAGTCGCATTCAATTTGGTGATCTTCAATGATTTGCTTCAAATCATCAAACGCTTCAGTGTTGAAGGCATTCAAGACCTTGTTTTGTTCGACGTCCTGTGCAGATTTGCTGCTTGGATACTCTTCGCGCGTTAAAAAGCCGGAGTTGCGTGCAGACGATCCCTCTCCGACAGTGCTGGCTTCCAGCAAAAGAATTTCTGCATTCGGATTGAGTTTGCTAAGTCGTCTGGCCGCTGCCATGCCTGTAAACCCCGCGCCTACAACAACGTACTGAACATCCAGTTGTCCTGTAGCGGCAGGGCGCGCTTCTCGGTGGGGTAGCAATGCATTCCAACCACAGGGTTGCGTGTAAATGGGGAACGCTTGATTTGTCATAGTTCTTGCCCATCGTATTGCACGAATGAATTCAGGGTCAATAGATGCGATTCCGAAAAAGGGAAAACACCCATGGTTAGTTCCACCATTTGGAAATAAAGTCGATTTCAATAAATTTAAGTCCAATATGTGGAATCAAATTGCAGAAAAAATCTGAAAGCAGTGTCACAAGTCTCAAGCGCGCCCTTGAACTTCTGCAAGCCTTGAGTGAGTTGGGTCCCAGCCGCATTAGCGATCTCGCCCGCCACCTGGGCTACACACAAGCCACCACCCATCGACTTTTGCAACAACTGACCGAAGGCGAATTGGTGTGTCAGTTTCCAGAAGACAAACGGTATGCGCTTGGCTTGGGATTGGCCACGCTTGCAACGCATGCCGTTGAACAAGTCAGTCATGGGGGTGATGGCCCTGGGGGACTTAAATCTCTTTGTCGCCCTGTGCTGGCTCGATTAGGTGCAGCATTGGGTGAAAGTGTTTTCTTTTTTGTGCGTTCAGGGTTTGACGCCGTTTGCCTCGATCGTTGGGAGGGGCAGTTTCCTATTCGAACGCTGACAGGCGATGTGGGCGGCAGAGTGCCGTTGGGCGGAGGCCAAGGGGCCATGGCCATCCTTGCACATCTTGCGCCTGAAGAATGCGAAGAAATTTTGCGGTACAACGTGCCACGCCTGATGGGCTTGGGTACTTTGGATGGCGTGCAGTTGCGAGCCTCCATTCTAAGAACCCAACAGCAAGGCTATTCGGCAGAAGATACGGGCGTCATTGAAGGGGTGGCTGCAGTTGCTGTGCCGGTGTGGGATGCAGCAGGCCAGGTGATTGGCGCTTTGAGTGTGGCAACACTGTCCACCCGATTGAGCGGCGACAGATTGTTGGTTGTGGTGGACTTGCTAAAGAAAGAAGCGGCACTGCTGAGTCCAAAAATCAACCCGTTTGATCGCGCTTTGAGAAGATCGACCAAACCTTGAAATTAATGGGGGTCAGATCAACATTAATTTTGATGATTGTTCATCGACTCATTGTGACGACTTCATACCGTACCTGTCGCTGACGCTGATTCAGGCAGTCCAAACACCCGATCAAAACACCACGTAAAAGCAAACGTGTAAACAAAAAAGAAAACGTTCAATCCCAGATTGACTGTGAATGAGCGCAGATAACTGATGTCGAGCCACCATGCTGCCGCCGGCATCAGCACCACCAGAAAGCCCATCTCAAAGCCCACGGCGTGCAGTACGCGACACCCAAAGCCACGGCCGCGCGTGAGTCTTTTAGACTCCCAGCGCTCGAACAAAGCGTTGTAGGAAAAATTCCAACCCACCGCGAAGAATGATGCAAATACAGCCAGGGCACCTGCGCGCTCGAGGCTGCTGTCGCTGAAACTGAAAAAGCCAAGTGTGCCGCACAAGAAAGCGATGGCCTCGTAGATGGCAACGTAAGTGACTTTACGTTGGGTGCCTTGTAAGTTCATGTTGAATTGGATTCGTTAACACTGAACTGTACAGGAGAAGGTCATTGGGGTCAGATCAACATTAATTTGAAAAAATTAATGTTGATCTGACCCCAATTAGATGAAGCACCCAGCGGAAACGCAAGGTGCTTTTTTTTCGCATCAAGCGTCTGCGGAGAAGCCAATGGTTTTGACTAAGGGGCCCCACAGTTCGGTGTCGGATTTGAGTCGGGCTGCCAATTCGGCGGGGCTCGAGGACTGTGCCACCAGGCCCATCATGGCCATGCCGTTGACGGTTTCGGGGGCGGCCAAGGCCACGCGCATGACGGCGTTGAGGCGATTGATGATGTCGGTGGGGGTTTTGGCGGGTACATAAAAGCCAAACCATTCGTCGTAAACAAAGCCTTTTAAACCTTGCTCAACCAATGTGGGTGTGTTGGGCGCAAACTGGCCACACCGGCCACTTGTAAAACATCACGACGCGAAATGGACATGGTCTCTCCTGAGAGAATGGAGAGACCATTGTGGTGGCCTCAAACTGGGCTGTCCAGTTCAGGCATTCCCTAATGTGATGCCGCCAACCAAGGCCCTTTCAAACAGTCCTTTAGCTTTTTCGTGCATCTCAACCGTGGCCAATTTCAATTGGCTGCGGAGCAGGCGTTGGGCGTGTTTGTCTAGCAATGAATGGTTGCCGTTTTCGCCCAGCAACCATTCGAGCAGCAGGGCCCAGCTGGTGGCGCTGTCTTTGGTGAACTTGGTGAGGTCGATGATGACCTGAGCATAACGCTGCGGCACATTGAGTTTCAAAGTGTGTTGCAGTGCAATTCGGAAGGACGTGGCCTGCAACGCCGCTGTGTTGAGTGCCTGGGCGATGTCTTTGAGTGAGGCCTCTGGTGGCGGTGTGGGTGCCGCTTTTAGTGGCGTAGGGGCGGACTGAACCGGTGGCTTGTGGCTGAAGGGTGTGACCCAGTCCATCACCTTGTCGATCAGTTGACCGGTCATAGAAACCTCTGACGGATCGTAGTTGTGCTGATCGACGGGGGACGATGTAGCGCTCTGCTTTTTTTCATGAATCGTGTCGGACTGCTTGCGCAAGAAAGCAGGAATTTCAATGTCGTCCATACCAGCCGATGCCATGCCATCCACTTTGGCAGCAGCTTGCGTGCGGTTGGTGCGCCACACACTGGGCGTGTTCAAACGGCCGTAGTCACCACCTAAGCTGTCTACAGACAAGCCATCGGAAATCTCAAACGAATCCATGGAAACGCTGGATCTGCAAACTGATAAAAGCGTCTCGGCTCGATCTATCGTGCCATGTCCTGCCCACCCCGCAGCCTGCATTTGCGCCACTTGCTGCAACTTAGGCAAGCCATCTGCTTTGTTTTCTTCAGCACGCTCGTGTAGCAAAAAGAGGTTGGTGTGTTGCGTGACCAATTGGTATTGGATGGCCAACGATCTGGCAAGTTTGGTGTCGGCTTTGCCTTCTGTTAACTCTGCAATTTGAGCGGCAGCACACAAGCGGGCCACAATGCCTTCGGTGTCCCATGTGATGGACGTAGGCTTGGCACTGCATGCTTCATGTTCTTCATTTTTGATCAAAGTTTTGCAAATCAAAACAGGTGGCTTGTCTGTTTTGGCGGGCAATCGGGCAAACAGATGCACGGTTTCGCCGCTGATCAAATGAGGGGGCAAGGTGCTGGCCCATTCGTGTTCTTTGTGCTTTTCTTCAGTGGCATTCCACTTGATAGCAAAGCGCACTTCTTGGGCTGAGCGCATTCGGTGGAGCATGCGGTCTACGGCGCCTCGCATGTCTTCTTGTGGCGTGACGAATTCGCATGCGCCGCCCGAGTCTTTGGCCAACTCTCTTAGCAAACTTTCGGCAGGCGCGCTGCCCACACCAATGGTGTAGACGCGGTGGCCGCTGATGCGGGCTGAGGCCAAGATGTTTTCAATGTCCCATACGTCGCCGTCGGTGATCAACAGAACATCGGCAGATTGCGGTGCTTCTGGATTTTTGCGATCAATGGCGTTGATGTTGAACACATCGGTCATGGCTTTGCCCAATTCGGTACCGCCCAAATCGGCCTCGGTTCTTTCGAGGGTGCTCAGCAAACTTTGAATGCGCTCGCTGTAGGCGGGAGACATCTTGGGTGTGACGCGATCAATGCTGCTACCAAAGCGGGTGTAAGCAAAGCTGTCGTCTTCGTGCAGTTGTTTGAACAAATGCCTGAGGCCAATGCGTGCTTGTCGCATGCTGTCGCCGGCCATGGAGCCAGAGCAATCTAACAAAACCTTGAGTCGCAATGCGCTGGGTTTGGCAGCGGGCAAGCGGGGGCAGAAGCTGGTGATGATGGCCGTGCTGCTGCTGCCTTCGGAATCTGGGCCGGCAATGCAGAATGATTCACCCACCAGGTCTTCAATGAGCAGCACAAAGTCGCGGTCTAGGTAGGCTTGTTTGCCCAATTGCACATTGACGCCATCAAAGCTTTTGGTGGTTTTGATGGGGTGAGACGGGCTGCTGATGAGTCCTTTGGCGGCGGTGCCGTGAACGTCCAAAGTCATGAAGAAGCCGTATTCCACCAGGCCATTGGCCGCTGCCCTTTGGTGGGGCTGAAGGCCACCTTGTTCGTGTTGGTTCCCATAGCGCGGCGCAATAGTGGTGGGAATGGTGAGCCGAATGCGGTCTGCTTCAAAGCTTAACAATTGGGCGTATTCAATTTCAATGACCGCTGTTTCGCCCGGCAACAAGTTGCCTAAGTTGGCCGTGTAGAGGCCGCGGCCAGAACGTTCGACCATGATGGGTGAGTCACCGTTGTCGATGGCTTCTTCGTATTGTTTAACGGCTTGTTTCTTTTCAATGACAGAGCCGTTCAAGCGTTTGTCGTTGAGTTCTACGGCCAGGTTGAGGAGGGTTGCACCCCAGGCCAATGGAAAGGTGTAGACGGTTTCGAGGGTGTCTTCTGATTCATTGGTGTAGGTTTGGCGCACCTTCATTCGAAGCAGCAGGCCGTCTAGTTTGCCGTGCACGTGGACAGATTTCATGGCGACTTCTTCGCCATCGCAGGTGAGGGTGCAGTTTTCTTGTTCTTCGTACATGGTTAGGCCTTGATGTCTTGGATGGTTTTCATGACGGCTTTGACGAGCGCGCGGATTTGCTCTGGGCTCATGTCGGCTTCTTCGGGACTGATTTGCAATTCAATGCCAGGGGCGACGTGCACATGGCTCTTGACTTGAATGTCTCCAGGTTTTCTGGCTTTTGGGGGAACGGGGAGTTCTTCACCGTTTTGAATTTCGGCAATTCGTTCTAATGAAATGCCGGCGTCGGTTAACTGCTTGACCTTCAGCAGTTGGTCTAAGTGAGTGGCCAGGTAATGCGCCGCTCTGGTTTCGCCGATGGGGCGATCGACAAGTCCCATTTGCATGTAGTACCGAACCGTGCGCTTGGGCAGGTCGGTCAGGGTGCAGAGGTCGTCAAGGGTGAAAGTTTTGGACATGGATTTATATTAACACCAAAACTGTACATATCAAGTGTCACAATAGATTTAATTGGGGTCAGATCCACATTAATTTCCAATCCAAGGGGAGAAAGCCTAAGGGAGCTTCCTCATACTGGAGTACCAGAAATCGTTCAGCCCCCTTAGGCTTTCTCCCCTTGAATTGACCAAATTAATGTGGATCTGACCCCAATTAAATTTCACCCAGACTGGTGCTACCAAGCGCTTTGGGAGAGGGCTTCCATTTGGGACACTGCAGCCTCTAGGGCTTTGGCGGGTGGGGTTTTGTGGTTGGTGAACACAATGGCCAGCTGGCGGTAGTACCAAAGGGTTTGTTCGGTGCTGCTGCTGAACCTGTTGAACACGGACGGGCCTTCGTTGATGAGGTCTGAGACGATGGCTCTGGCGTTGTGGAGTTTGTCCGAGCAGCTGACCAGCAACACTTCGTCTGAGGCTTCTTGCAAGTGTTGAATGTAGGCAGTTTTGCGTTCAAGCCAAGGGGCTTTGCTGCCAGTGTGGTCTGGGGTGCCGTCGGTGCAGCCTTGGACCAAGTCGTGGACGTATTGGCCAAATTGGGCTTCAATGAGCTTGGCGTATTGGATCCCCCCGTCTTCAATGGCATCGTGGAGCAGGGCGGCTATGGCTTGGTCTTCTGAGGCGCCAAACTCCAAGGCGATGGAAGCCACGGCCATGGGGTGGGAGATGTAGGGAATGGTGGTGCTTTTGCGGACCTGACCTTGGTGGGCTTGAATGGCCAGGTGGAGTGCGGATGCTAGTTTGGCGAGTTGCATGTTGAGCTCTTTCTACACTTAAAGATTAAATGTAGATGGTGCCAGGGTCGCTAGGTGAGCTACCCTTTACAAAAAATTAATGTTCATCTGACCCCACTTATTGCAATCTGGCGATAAATTCCTACACTGTGGTCTTCAATCAAGGAGTTGCCAGATGAAGATTTCTCGCCGAGTTTTTAGTGCTGCTTTGGGTTTGATGCCTTTTGCGGATGCATGGTCGCAAAATAGCGCAGCGTTTCCCAGCCGCCCCATCAAAATTGTGCCCTTTGGAACGGCGGGTGGTCCCATTGATACCTTGGCCAGAATTTATGGGGAAAAACTCCAGCAACGCTGGGGGCAGCCTATCGTGATCGATGCCAAGCCAGGCGCAAGCGGGATCATTGCTGCAGACTTTGTAGCCAAAGCCCCCGCAGACGGCTACACGGTCATGATGACGCTGCCCTTGACCCACGTGAACAACGCCATCCTTCAACCCAAGCTGCCCTACGATCCGGTCAAGAGTTTCACGCCTTTGAGCATGTTGGCCACGGGTGGCCCTATGTTGGTAGCTCGCGCCAACGCGCCTTACAACAACGTGAAAGAGTTTGTGGAGTACGCCAAAAAGAAAGGCAGCATGAGCTATGGCACTTGGGGCACAGGCTCATCCGCGCATTTGTTTGGCGAGTTACTCTCACAACAATCCGGTGGCAAATTGATCCATGCAGCCTACAAATCGGAGGCTGCTGCACACAATGATTTGTTTGGAGAACTTTTGGACTTTGCGTGGGCCAATCCATCGACTGCTAAAAATCAATCGCAAGCTGGCAAATTGAAAGTGCTAGGCATCGCTGGCACCAAACGCGTTTCCACCATGCCCAACGTGGCCACATTCACAGAGCAGGGCTTCAAAGGTTTTGACGTTGACAGCTGGATTGGCATGTACGCTCCCGCCAATTTGCCCCCCGACATTCAAAATGCTTGGGTAACAGCGCTGCGTGAAATTACCATGCAACCAGATATTCAGGCTCGGCTTGTGAGCTTTGGCTTTGAGCCCCTAGGTAACACGCCCGCTCAATTTGTAGAAGTGTTCAAAGCAGATTTTCCGAAGGTGGCTGACCTGATCAAAGCAGCCGGTGTCACAGCGCAATAAGGTCATTCAACATGGACAATGCTTCATCTCAAGGCCATCGCGTCATTCCAATTCAAGTCGACACAGGCACAGCCTACGGCAAACCAGAACCAACCTCTCATTTGGAGCTTGCGCAAGTTGGCAAGGGTACCCCCATGGGGGAATTGATGCGCCGGTATTGGCACCCCATTGGATTGTTAGCGGATGCCAATGACACGCCCAAAAAAATTCGGGTGTTGGGCGAAGATCTGATTTTGTTCAGAGACAAATCGGGTAACCCTGGTGTTGTCTATCCACACTGTGCGCACCGCGGTGCTTCTTTGTTCTATGGCAAGGTCGAAGAGAAAGGCATCAGGTGTTGCTACCACGGTTGGTTGTTCGATGTGAAAGGCCACTGCCTAGAGCAACCCTGTGAGCCCAACGGCGGTATCAACTTGCATGAAGCAAGGCAGCCTTGGTACCCCGTGCAAGAGTTGTACGGCCTCATTTGGATTTACATGGGGCCGCCCGAGAAAAAGCCAGTGTTGCCACGGTATGAATGTTTAGAAACTTTTGAAGAAGGCGAGTTCCTAGAAGCCAACGATGACAGCATTGGTGGCGGTGGCCCTCAAATCATTCCTTGTAATTGGCTGCAGCATTACGAAAACTTGGTGGACCCCTTCCATGTTGTGATCTTGCATTCTTCGTTCAGCGGCACACAGTTTGTAGAACAAATGGCACTCATGCCCAAGGTCACCTGGGACACGCAAGATCACAGTGTGCGAACCATTTCACTTCGCGAATTACCTGATGGCAAGATACTTCGTCGCATCAGTGAAGCCGGCTTACCTACGCTGCGTGTAATTCCAAGCCCCCGAATTGGTCGCTATGGCATGGTGGAATCTTTAGGTTGGGTGTTGCCCATTGATGATCATTCGTTTCGAATTTATGTGGTGGGGCGCGTCAAAGAGCAGGGTGAACTGGTCAAGATGCGTTCGCGACTTAACGGCAAGTTATGGGAGCACTTGACCGATGAAGAACATCAAAAATTTCCTGGCGACTATGAAGCCATGGTGAGTCAAGGGCCGATTGCCAAACATTCAGAGGAGTATTTGGTCTCGTCAGACGGTGGCATTGTCAAGCTTCGCAGATTGCTCAAGCAGCAATTGAAAGCCCTAGAAGAGGGTAAAGACCCAGCGGGTGTTAGTTTCGATCCTGCAGCGCCGCCAGTGAAGTTTACGGCTGGGAATTTTTTGATTTGATCGCATCAACGGCCAATTTAAGTGGCATGCCGATGTCGATTTCCAAAGCTTGAGCAAGAGGGTTAACAGCAGACACAAGTCCACTGTCATACCCATCCTGCGCATCGCCAATGCGCGCAGACATGTGAGAGTAGCAAGCACATGGAATATTGTGAGCTTGCAAGATGTCCAGAGCGACCATACCTGCATTGTCTTTGCCGCCACCTGCATCGTTGAAGAAAACGCAACTTGGTTTCTGGCTGAGTGCAATGACAAATTCAGCGGCAGACCTTCCGCCATGCGACCCTGAGATGACGACGGCGTTGGCGTGTGCGTTGCTGATGTGCGCGATTGAGTCGAGTAAAAACAATTGTGATCTGACCCCAATGAATGAGGCTCAATCTTGGGGGCAAAGAAGCGCTGTGTCAATTGACAGTCTTGCTGGAAAGGCAGGTTCTCGTTACAACCAAGGTCTATGAACGATTTTGATTTGTTGTTTCCCAAGCAAAAGGCTTGGGTGGTTGAGTGCCTAACTTGCTTTCCAGAGTGGCAGCACTATGCGGCTGCGGCTTGTGCGGACGAGTTGCCGGATGAATTGTGGGCGTTGCAAAACCTGGCGGAAGAAGATGAAGACTTTGAGTCTTTGTTGGAGGAGTGGGAAGAGTTTGTGCAAGAAAATCACATTTGGGTTTTGCTTGAGCAGAGTTGTGATGAAGGGGTGATGTTGTCTGAAGAGTTGGTTTATGAGCGTGTTAAGGATTGCCCGCGTGAATGGTTGGCGCCATTTGAAACTTTGTTGCAGCAATGCCCAGATTACGTGTTGGCTTTTTTGGCGCAACGGCATTATTTGGCGGTCCGGATGGACAGGGCCGATAGATTGGGCAAGCCAAGTTGGCGGCCTGCCGATGGGCCGTTTACGTGTACAGACTTAGAAGATTACTCTTGGCGCAAAGCCAGCTTCGAGGTGCGCAGTTACGCGCGGTAATTTAATGGAGGTCATTTAATTGGGGTCAGATCAACATTAACTAATTAATGTTGATCTGACCCCAATTAAATTTTGTGCTACATTTCGCTCAACACATCAAGAACGGGTTTGACACCTGTACCAACCTGCTTTCGGGCAAGGTGGTTTGCCGAAAGGCAGATGAGGCCCACGTGGCAAACATCCGAAGTCAAACCCGTCCCTTGAGGCGGGTTTTTTTATGGCTTGACCGTCCTAAACGGTTGGGGAGATTTGTTCTCTATTGCGGCCCCCGACATGTTGTCAAAGCCGCTAAAAAGGAGGTGGACCATGTCCATGCAGCAGCCACTGGCAATTGACCTTGCTTTTCGTCCCAAGTCTTATTTTTGGGCTTACGACAATCACATCAAGCTTTCATCTGACATCAAAGGCGCGCATCGAAAGATACTGTATGAGCGTGCAATTGCAGAGGGTGACATCGAGTTTGCAAACGCCATCATTTCAGTGCCAGAACTTTCCAACGAAGAGAGAAGGGCGCAAGGTGGTTTACACCCTTCTTGGATGGGGGGTGAGTATCTTCCCACTCGAGAGGAGGGTGAAGTGGAAATTGCACGTATCACCATAGACTCCACAACGCGCGACGTCACGTGCATTTATGCAAAGCGAAGCGGTTCAGGCATTGAGTACCGTGTGGTTGATGAATACGACGGCATGACGCTTGATGACCCCAAGCTTTTTGCGGATCAAGCATTGACACTGCAAGAACTGGCTGATTTTTTTTTCAAGGGCTGGGATTTGTTTTGCTGCCTAGATGCCAACTTTTGCGAGCACGGTTATGTGCGAGAGGAAGTTCAAGGTTTCATTCTTAACGCAAGCTCTAGCTTTTATGCCGAGTTTGATGATTTAGTTAGACAGCGCGTTCACGTCTGGTTGGACAAGGTCCATGAAGAGCGCAGGACCAAAAATGGAAAGGCAGATCATGACTGATTCCAAATGGACCGCCCTAGTTTCGTTGTTCCCCAAAGTGAGTGGCAGAAGGCAAACTGTCTGGGGCGGTATGAAAACGCATTTTGGAGAACAGATTTGGTATGCCAACATTGCGCCTGACATTGATGATTTAGACGTCATTGAAAACGCCAAAAAAATTGTGGATGCATGCTATCCGCAAAGAAAAAGCACTTTCTTTGGTGGTCATTACTACTGTTTTTGCACCAGAGAGTATTTGCTCAACCTCATTTTGTTTCATTACGTTGACCACGGCTACTTTCCCGAAGGCAATGTCTGCATTGTTGATCAATGGCTTTGGCAGGTTGATGCCTATCGCTTATGCGGCAATTGGGTCAAAAGCAAAATTTGGCGTTGGAACAGGCGTCAAGAAACATTTCAATCTGGTGAGTGGATCAAAATTCCTGCCCTTGCTGATTTGTCTTAACTTAATTGGGGTCAGATCAACATTAATTAATGTTGATCTGACCCCAATTAATCAACTGTTAATGCAAGGTGTGCAATCAGTCCCGATCGGGTCTCGCCATATTTTTTGGCTTTTGAATCCAGGCGTGCCAAGACTCTTTTGGGAAGGGTGATATTGACTCGTTCCACTTCATCAGACATCAACGCAGGGTTGATCTCGACCATTGCCCAAATCCAGCCTTTGTATTCTTTGCGCTTTTGCAATTCAGTAATGGGGCTTGGCTTTGGAATTACTTGATCCATGTCCAATGCGGTTTCAATCCACAATTCGATGGATTCTTTGGCGTTGTCTATGGCTTCGTCTATGCCTATATCTGAAGCAGAAAAACAGCCAGGCAGGTCTGGCACCACGACGCCCCATGTTTGAATGGCAGTTGCAGGCTCTATGGCAATTGGGAATTTCATAATTTACAGACCCTTCAATCCAGATTGCTTCAGTAATTTTTCAAGCAATCCAATGCCTAAATCTTTATTGCTAAGTGGCACGCTGATATGGCCAGAGCGAAGAGGGTGCACATACACATGATGCGATCCCTTCACGCCACGAAGTTGCCAGCCATTTCGCAATAGCAGTGCGATGAGTTCTTTGCTTTTCATCAAAGCAAGATACACACTATACACACTTCCCGCAATTTACATATGCTTGCAGAAATAATTGGGGTCAGATCAACATTAATTTACTTGGCGCATAGGCTTCTTTGATTCACAGAAAATTAATGTTGATCTGACCCCAATTATTTAAAGCCATCGGTCTAGCACAGCTGATACATATTCTTTCGGCAGCCCATGACCAGCACCCTCAACTACGGTCACTTGAGCGTTGACCAAAGTGGCAAACGCAGTGACGTTGTCTGGAATACTTTGCCAGTCTTCTGAGCCCACATGAATCTCGCAGCTAGTTGGATTCGGGAACAAGTCTTTGCTGGCCAACTCATAAAGTCGCTTGGCATAAGGCGGAATAAAGCCCATGCGAATTTGTTCGCTGGAGAACTCGCCCACGATGGGGGATAGTAGCAACAGTTTTCCTGGATAGGGCTTGCTCAAGCTCAGGGCTTGCAAAAGCAGGTAGCCGCCGTAAGAGTTTGCAACAACTCGTGCATCGGCATGCCAGAAGTTAGCCTTTAAATCTTGCGCAACAGTTTCTACTTGGGTATCAAAGTCTAGCTTTTTGAAATCACCCACAGTTTCACGTCCCACCACATCAAACCCGCGCCGCGCAAGGGCCTGACCCAAGCCATTTGTAATGCGTCCACCATGGCCGGGCAGAAAGTAAATGGAGGTGGGCATGTTTTTAATTGGGGTCAGATCAACATTAATTCTAATGGCTCATGCTTTGAGCCACCCAACCACTACCATCTACTTAGCTCATTTAAGGAGATCAGCATGACACTGCGTTGCAAAGACGGCGATCTGGCTGTCATCGTCGGTGAACTACCTGGCTGTGAAGTCAACATTGGTCGCATTGTGCAGGTGCGAGGCCCAGCGCATTTGAGTGAGCAATGCGGCAATTTAATGTGTTGGGTTATTCGGCCCATCTCTCGCAAAAAAATGATCAATCTTTATGACCCTGATATGCTTATCTCAGAGCGCGTCACTTGGAAGATGAACATCAAGTTACCCGACTGCTGGCTAATCCCTATTCGTCCGCCCGAGGATGACATCGATACTATTGAAATTGAAAACTTGCAGCTTCCGCAGCCAGCAACGCAAATCGAATAAGTTTGGTCTACTTAAAGACTGGGGCGATTTGAACCCGATTGCGGCCCCCGCATTTGCAAAGCCGCTAAACAGGAGAACGAGATGACAAAACTCAATTGCAAGCCTGGTGATTTGGCCGTTGTAATTACTGCTCACAACCCAGAAAACATTGGCACCATATTGCGGGTGATTAAAAAGCACCACAACCAAGATGCCTTGGTTGATTACAAAGGTTCGCACATTTGGCTTGCCGAAGCGCCGAGGCCAATGGCCTATACCGTGGGAGGAAAGTTGGTGATGCGCCGAAAGGGTGCAGTACCAGATGCCATCTTGCGACCCATTAGGGGGCTGCCGAAGCCTGATGCAACAGACACATCCGAAAAGAAAGTGGACATGTTGCCGGCCTAAGAAATAATTGGGGTCAGATCAACATTAATTTCCAATCAAAGGGGAGAAAGCCTAAGGGGGGCTTCCTCATGCTGGAGTACCAGAAATCGTTCAGCCCCCCTTAGGCTTTCTCCCCTCTGATTGACCAAATTAATGTTGATCTGACCCCAATTATTCAATGTTCGCTGCCAGGAGTTGGGCGGCTTTGTCGCTCAGCACCAACTCTACGCGCAGTTGTCCTCGGGTCATGCCTACGAAGAGTTTTCGGGAATTCACAACGGTCAATTCATCGAAGTCAATTTCGCAAAACACAACCACGGGGGCGCTTTGGCCTTTGAAGCGGTTGACGGTTTCTACTCTCAGGTCGCCATCGGACGAAGCCCATGAGCCATCTGCAAGACGTACAGGGCGTTTGATTTTCTTGCCACCCGCATAGTCCATGGACATCACCTTGGACTTTTCCAAACCGCGATAAGTCACCAGCACCACTTGAGACGGGTCAATGCCCTCAGACCACAGCTTGTTCAAGCATTCATTCAGCGCCACAGTATGACTGCCTGGCTGATCGTCGTGTGTGTAGAAGTTGGGTGCCTCACCCAAGTGGTGGCTACATGCCACGATGGGCTCATCAATCAGGTTTAGGCTGTTGATGGCGCTGAC
>JACCDW012099893.1_pt1 | contig 21695 bp, 23 predicted proteins | sample 7449781 | NCBI WGS metagenome assembly JACCDW01 (sample SAMN15323449, study PRJNA562643) | freshwater metagenome | isolation source: river surface water | place: USA:Blue River Watershed | collected 2017-08-18
GATGCCGTTGAGAATAAAGACTTGATGAAAGTCATTGATATTCTGCCTGAGAAAGCTAAGAGAGTTTTTCAACTTTACGCAATAGATGGGCGAAGTCACGAAGAGATAGCAAATGAGCTTGGAATTAATATCGGAACAAGTAAGTCACAATATTCAAGAGCTAAAAAAGCGTTGATTGCCGAATTAAAAAGACTTGAAGAAGAGACTATGAAATAGCCATGATGGTATATTTTTTGAAACTTTTTTAATATATACAGAATGAAACATTTGAGAAATTGGAATAATTTCCTGACTGAGTCTAGAAAATCAGAAGAAGAGAATTTAATTATCAGCAAAGAACTTATAGATAACTATCCAAACTCGAAGCAAGGTGGTATAGCTTCACTAATGAAGACTAACACACCTGAAAAATGGAATGCTGTACACGCCAAAAATCAATACATAATCGAAAAAGATAGAGCTTTCGTTGGTATACACCATGGTAAAAAGCCAAAACTACCCAAAGAGATAGTTGATATAATAAAATCGATAGGAGACAAATGGGGATATTGGGCTGAAGGAGACGGCGGAGACTCCGAAGTGGTAGATGAAGTTTTCGGAGACATAGAATACAAAGGAAGTTGGGATGATTACATAACTGAAGAACCTATTGAGCACGAAAAGGACTATTTATATTGTTATTGTATTTTTTCAAACACAAAAGAAAATAAAACTATACAGAAGGTTATCGCAGCCACTGGTGATACCGTATATGAGAAAATATTAAATTCATATAAAGAAACATCATACAAGCATGATTCTAATAGAACCAAAAAAGAATATGAAAAAAGGCTTACGAAGTTTCTAAAGAAGCTAGGCAAAGGTAGACTCGAGGAATCTAGAAAAATGATTGGCACACCAAAAAACGTAAGAAAATTCATAACTGAAATAGAGGAAGAGATGTGGGGTGACTATCCGAGAGCAAAGACAAATGCCGCAAAAATGGCATTAGAATTAAACTTGAATAGAGAGAAAGATCTCATCAAAAAAATTAAGAAGGGTGTAATCTTTATTGGAAATAGCCATCTTGTCTTTTTGAAATATCTAATATAAGAATCTTACAAGAGAATCATGATGTATATTTATCATGATGAGTACCACCAACATTTGTTACTCTAGCAATACCATCACCTGAATAATAAGGATAGGACTTAAAAGTCGGTGGGGTTATTTCTTTTATCCTCTCTGGATTATCAATAAAGTATTGAATAGCTTTTTCTTTTGCGGCTTCCAATTCTTCATCAGTTTTTGGTAGTTTAATACCAACTTCTTTACAAAGCACATTAACCATCTTACCAGCTCCAGCTGAGAATATTGCTTCGACTTGATTTTGTGCTGCTAATCTTTCGGCTTGGTTATATTTCGGTACATCTGAATTATCTATCTCTAATCCGTCAGAGTGAAAGTTTTCGAATTTCTTTAAGTGCTTCATATAAGTTATATATAAAAAAATTACTACTACTTTTAAACAAATCGATTTCGCAATATATAAATGTCTAATTCAAATCAATTAAACTCAAAATGAAAATAAGCGTTACCAAGGCTGGACTACAAAAAATGCAAGATGACTTAGCCAGAATGAAAGGCACAGAAATGAGAGAACATCTACAAGCTCTGTCTGAGGCTCGTGAAAAAGGTGATATCTCTGAGAATGCAGAATACGATGTTGCTAGAGACAATATTAATATGTTGTCTATAAAAATATCGAATCTTGAAGAAAGAATCAGAAACTCTGTAGTAGTCACAAAAGACAAGACTTCTACCGATATAGTACAACTTTTCTCTAAAGTCACTATCTTAAATAAGAAGACAGGTAAAAATATCTCATATAGTATTGTCACTGAAGACGAAGCTGATTCTAGGCAGCAAAAGATATCTGTCAATAGCCCACTTGCTCAAGGTCTTTGTGGTCATAAAAAAGGCGAAGTGGTTTCAATACAAGTGCCTGCTGGAACTCTCGAATTAGAAATTCTTGAAATTGAAGAAGTAGAATGAGAATTATTTCACTAATTTTGGGGGTGGTTACTTCAGCAGCTATTCCACTTTTTATCTTATGGCTTGCTATAAAAGCTGCGGAAAGGCAATACCGCTCTGAAGAAAAATAATTTCAGAAAAAATTTTTGCCAATTTAAAAAAATATCATAACTTTGCAAACATGAAAGAAAGATGGGCGATTGCCATAGTCGATGCAGCCGAATATCGAGACTGGAAAATTAAAAAAATTCAAGCTGAAGATACTGATGAGCTATCTGAAATGAAATGGAACTATTTAATTAAACTAAATGGTATTACTTCCAAAAAGTTTTGGATAGATGCAAAGTGGTGTCCAACATATAAAAGCACTTTCACTGAAAAAGACTGCCTTCGAAACTCGAATACGGTTTCAATGTGGAAAACATATAAGCGCACAGAACTTATTCTTAATAGAATTACTGCTCCCGAAAGTGCTAGCTCGGTGAAAAGGCTTTCTGAAAAATTCCCAAGAGGTTATTCTTTCATGATAGTAAACATTGCAGAGTTATTTGAAAATGAAATTTTATCACAAGTAGAAGAAGAAAAACATTCACACAATTTAAAAGTACAAAGATTACTTAGTAAACTTAAATAAAAAACAAGTATGAGGATTAGTTTTGATTTTGATGGCACACTTGCCGATGACTTTGATGGGACTTTTAACGCACAAAAAGACGATGTGATTTCAAAGCTCAAAGAGCTTAAAGCTGAAAATCATGAGGTATTTATCGTCACCAAGAGGTATTCACCTTCTAACAGCTCTCTGGGTGCGATTAATGAGCATATCGATCCGCTTCGATTAGCAGCCGAGTGTGGTATTCCTGGAAAAAATGTCATTTTTACCAATCGTGAGTTTAAAGCACAAACACTTCAAAAAATGTCAATTGACATGCACTTTGATAACTCTGATCAAGAGCTTGATTTCTTCTTGAGGAATTGTCAAGGCTCAAGTATGAATTGGGTAATGGTGAATAGGCAACCATGGAAGATGTTTAGTGCTTTTTCTGAAGTAGAAGCATAAACAAACATCGAAATTCAAAAAAAAGACTTGGTATTTTGCCAAGTCTTTTTTTATTCGTATATTTGTGAAACTGGAAGAATTAATATATAGAAAAATTGAATTTCTTTTAAATGAATAAATTCACAAAAATAATGGAAGCAAAAGCAAATTCTACATGGCGGATCGGTTTAGATTTGCATGGCGTAATAACCGACATGCCAGAATTTTTTGCTTTTTTTACAAATGCTATGATTTCTGCTGGCGCAGAAATTCACATAATTACAGGAGGAGCAACGGAATCCGACAAAGAGCTTCTAAAAAACTATAATATAAAATATACACATTTCTTTTCTATTGTAGACCATCATCGAAAAATTGGCACACCGACCTCTGGTAAACATCCTAAATATGGTTTCGATATGATTAGCGATGAAGAATGGGATAAGACAAAAGGAGAATACTGTAGGCAGCATTCGATTGACTTACACATAGACGATACTCTTATCTACAATAATTTCTTTACCACACCATTCTGTAGGCTTTGGTCACATTCAAATATGCCTAAACCTGAACATAAGGATCCAAGACATTTAGCTTAAAAAAATTTACTCTTTCTTAATGAAATCTTCAGCTGGAATTATTATAAAGTATAAAGACAAAATTTTACTCTGTCATCCAAGTGATAAGTCTTGGACCAATACCTTTACTCCACCAAAAGGTGGAATTAACATAGGTGAAACAGAAAAACAAGCAGCTATTCGCGAGACCTTAGAAGAAGTCGGCATCTCAGTTTCACCAGACCAACTAAACAAAGAACCAATACTTATAGAATACACAAGTGACAAACAAAAGATATACAAAAAAGTTTACTTGTTTTCACTTGAAATCACTGAGTTATCACAAATTGGACTAAAAGACGAGGTTGTACCAACAAAGCAACTTCAAGCAGAGGAAATTGATTGGGCAGGCTTTATGACAAAAGAAGAAGCCACTGAAAAGCTTTTCTGGCGCTACTCTCAGATATGGGATTTATTTTAAATTTTTTTGGTAGAAATTAAATTTTTTCGTATATTTGTTGTATGAAATACCAATTATACAACTATATCTATCCTCCTAGGCCAGCAAACGCAATACCAGTAGCAAATATAACTGACTACGACAATGGCTCGATGTTTTGTCAACCAAAGATGAATGGTAGCAATTGCACTATATACACAGATGGCAACCAGTTTGTCGTAATGAATCGTCATAGTCAAAGACTTACTAATTTCAGAATTAACAAAGAAGAGTTGAGTCTTCTTTACAAAGAAGGAATGAGTGGTTGGTTAGTTTTAAACGGTGAGTACTTGAATAAATCAAAGACAGACGAAACCGGTCAAGTATTCAATCATAAATTAATAATCTTCGATATCTTAGTTTATAACTCTGATTATTTAGTCGGAAAAACCTTTCAAGAAAGAATACAATTACTTGACACTTTATATGGTCAAACTTCTTCAGAAAAAAATTACCTTTTCTCAATAACTCCACAGATATACAGAGTCAAATCATTCACTGAATCATTTAGCGAAAAATTTAATGAGCTGACTGAGCGAGGAAGTGTTGTTGAAGGAATAGTTATGAAACGTAAAGGAGCAAGGCTTGAAGTAGGAAACACACCCTCTAATAACTCCCGCAGCCAAATTAAATGTAGAGTACAAACAAAAAACTATAGATTCTAGTTTTAATATATACTAAATGCAAGACAATCCTAAATATGACTCTTTAAGAATAGAGATACAAAAAGGAATTGACTCTGGGACATACTTTAATTTTGACAGAGATAAATTTCTTCAAGAGCTTAAAGAGAAATATGTCACCGAAGCGAAAAATAAACAAAAAGAAAATGGACAAATTCACAAAGCTAGATAAAAATGATTTTCAGCCAAAGAAAAAGAAAGAAGATATCTTATTCGAAAACGAATGGATGAAAATTATCAACTATGAGGATTATACTACAATCCTTCAATCAGATTGTGTTTTTTGTGCACCAGTCCTAATCGAAAAGAATCAGCTAGTAATCAGAAAAGAATATATTCCTTCTTTTAAGTACAAGACTGGTCAAGAATATCACCTTTCTTTTGTTGGTGGCGGAATCGAAATAGGCGAAACACCTGAACAAGCTTTACTCAGAGAGCTACAAGAAGAAGCAGGATTGATTCTTAGAGACAACTATAAGTTAGAAACCATGAAACCTCTTTTCCTATCGAAAGCTGGTGCTGCTCAGTGTTATCTGAGCATTCTTTACTTAACGGAGAACGATTACGAAGAAACAAGACCAACTACCGATGGAACTAAATTCGAAAAAATGAGCCATACTGCTAAAGTAGATATAAAATATTTAGATTCACTTCTTACTTCTGATTTAGTTACTGAGTTTTTGTTGATGAAACTAAAGCAAGAAATGAATCTATAATTAGAAAAATAAATATAAATTTATGCCAGTATTCAAGCTAACACCGGTCGAAAATGACATACAGCCCCAACAAAATATAATAATCGAACCAACTACACCAAATAGTTGTCCAAATTGTAACACAATTATAACTTGTGGATGCCAATGGATGCAAGCATCAGATGGAAGACGGGTTTGCGATGAATGCTATGATGAATATGAGAGTAAATTAAGCAATCAAGAGATTAAAGCCGAACCAGTATACACACAGGAACAATCCCAACCAACGACCTCGAACGTTAATCTGGTACAATCAGATATGACGACACGGAAATTTGGAACACCAGGACCACACGTCGCGACTTTAACAATAGATGGTTTAGAATACACTTTCACTGGAAATTCCTTGCAAGAAGTTCAGATGATGGTAGAAGAAAAGAGCAAGGAGATTCATGCACAAAAAGATATGAAAATCTGAAAATAATTTTTTTTATTCAGAAAAAAGTCGTATCTTTGTTTAGTAATTGGGTGAATTACACCCTCAAATAAATATTAATGAATATAAGAGAAACTTTTTTGAAACTAACCGAGCGAACTTATCCCTATGGATTTGAAGATGCTCTTTTTTGTTACTTACCTGAAGGAACTAAACAAGACGTAGACGGCAATTACTACTATAAAATCGGAGAAAGTAAAACAATATTTGCTTGTCACCTTGATACTGCTTGTAAAGCACAAGTTGAAGTAAACCATGTATTTGACTTACAATATATTAAAACTGATGGTAAGTCCATTCTTGGTGCAGATGATAAAGCAGGTATGACCATTCTACTTTGGATGATTAAGCATAATATTCCTGGACTTTATTACTTTTTTATAGGCGAAGAAGTCGGTTGCATTGGCTCTAGAGCAGCATCAGTTAGAAAGGATTTCTTCTCTAGATACGATAGAATCATTTCTTTTGATAGGCGCGGTACTACATCTGTAATTACACACCAGTCTTCTAGAAGGACTTGTTCCGATAACTTCGCAAACGCACTTGCTATAGAGATTAATAAATCAGGTCTTTACCTAAAGCCTGACGACACAGGTGTTTACACAGACTCAGCTGAATTTGCTTCTGTAATCCCAGAATGTACGAACATCTCTGTTGGTTATAACAAAGAACATACACATACAGAATCTCAAGATATTGTGTATCTTGAAAGGCTTTGTCATGCTGTCCTGAAAGTAGATTTTGAGTCTCTTCCAGTGAGTAGAGATCCTGCTAAATACGAATACAAAGAATACAAATGGTCTGGGTCTTACTATGGTAGTGGCTACGGCAATGGCTACTGCGAAGGCTCGTTTGGCGACGATTATTACACATCTAAGAAAAAGAGGAAGCGTGGTCGTGGTAGAGTCAAAGATTCATGGCAACAAGAAGAACTCGACTATGGATATAGGTTTCAGGAACAGCCTGATTATTATTATGTCGATGGTAGGAAAGTATATTATAACGATAAAGACTTTACTAAAGAGCGTACTACTACAAAGGACCACTATGTTATGATTCGCGATATGTATCTTCAAGGTGAGATAACACAAGAAGAATTGGAAATCATTAAAAATGACTTTCTAACTGATTCTGAAGAAGATAAACTATTCTTTGATTATATGACTCAGGTCATTTGACTTTATCAATGATATCAGATGACTTAATCCATTCATCGGGTGCATTTTGTATCTTTGAGCCTTCGGTTTTGTGGGAAACTAACCATTTCCTACCTTTAGATTCGATTATAGTAACAGGTGTTATCATCGAGTTATACCAATACTCAATCAAAACCTTATCGCTTGGTTTCCAAAATTGCGCCCATTCATTTAAATGATTCATTAAGATATATATAAAAATTCAACATATGCAAAAATTCTATAACATCAATGACTTAGTCGTAGATTCTTATTTCAAAGACTTTCTTGTTTCTACGAAAAACAAGTGTTGCAGGATGATTCTGTGTGTCGAGTCGTCTGGTAAGTGCAATTTCATTGCACCCTCTGATAAGACTGATATGATTTCCTATCTTCCGAAAAACCGACAAGTTAAAGTAATTGAGAATCGAATAGATCCTTTTTCTGAAGAGGCAGGTAGAAATAGAATGAAGGTCGGTAGGCTCATAGCTGTCCTTTTCAGCGAAGATATATTGAATGAATTCGATATCACAAATGCAGACATTGAAGAATTTGTTAATTTGTACAAGTCATTTTTCAGTCTTGATGCAGTGACTTTCAAAGTAGTAGAAGGAGAAGAAATAAAGAAATGGTATCACGATATAAATTATCTTCATTTATTCGGCTGCGAGTCAAGTCCGCTTTGGAAGTCTTGTATGCGACATCGCAATAAACAAGCTCTGTTGAATCTATATCGAGACAACCCAACTCAAGTTAAGTTACTTGTTATGTTACAAAAAGATGAAAACGGTGAAGAAAGACTACGAGCAAGAGCCTTGCTTTGGCAAGATGCAAAGTCAAATACCACTTCATTGAAAGTGATGGATAGAATTTACGCTATTCACGACTCTGATGTGTTTGTATTCAAAAAGTGGGCAAGAGAGAATGGGTATATCTCAAAGTTCTACCAAAACTCAAAGTCCTTTGAACTATTCGATATTGAAGGCGAACCAACTCAACTATCGCTTACTATAAAACTAGCATCACATCAGTATCAATTTTATCCCTATTTAGATACGTTTCAGTTTTATAATATTTGGCATGGTGAATTTAAAAACTCACCTTTCATGTATGATTACCAACTAAATCGCGCAGATGGTGATATTTATCACCAAGAGGAAGAAGGTGAACCAGACTTTGTCCCAGACGAAGAATTCTAATTACCTTCCCCAATTAGCTGAGAATCTACCACCATACCAAATACCACCTTCAAAGAATCCACTCTCGAAGATACCGTTTGTCCAAACTCCGCTCTTCCAGTTGGATTCTCTGAAGTTTGCAGTTACTCTTAAACCAGTATCTATATTAGAAACCGCAGTAGCACCCGATGCTGACATACCTAAGCTCTCACTAATTATTATTACTTCATTGTGTAGATCTTTGTCTAACAAAAGCTTAGTGGTATTTCCAATTTGTTCGACTGATAACACATAATACTTCTTTGGATTATCTTTAGAACCAAAGTAGTTGAAATCAGGTATTTGCTCATCGATTATCCAAATTTCGTCCATAACGTTCATGTAATACACACCGTTTAATGTTATCTCACTAGCCCATCTGCCATTAGATTGTGTGAAAACATTTAGACCAATTATTTGAATATCTTCTACTACTCCACCATACCAATTACTATTTGAAAAGTTTATAGCCATCGCTACACCACCATACCAATTACCATTGTTGAATTGACCAGCATTCCACTGAGAATACTTGTAGTATTCCGATTGAATTGTAGCACCCGTATCATCTCGGTTAAGATAAGAGTGGAATTCAGAGTTTCTAAATTTACCACCATGCCATATTGCTGTTCTTGAATTAAATGCCTTAGTTCCGAATCTAGAAAGTCCGTTATCCGAGTTAAATACTCCATCATACCAAATTCCATTCTCGAAGTCGCCGCTTTTCCAATTACCACCTATCCAGTACGCAGGCTTATTACTTGAGTTGAAAATACCGGACTGCCAGTTACCATCTATCCAAACACCTCCTTTAAATTCACCGTTTCTCCAATTTCCATAATTCCAAATACCATCAAACCAAACGCCACTAATCCAATCGACGTTATATAACTTACCACCATACCATATACCAGAGTGCCAAGTACCATCGAACCATCTACCCGAGTACCACTTCGAGTTTGAGTTATAAGTTAGGTTAGTGCTGTTAGAATCTGCTGTAACTTGAGGGTCTATTCTATTGCCTATAACATTAAATGCATACCAGTTACCTTCATACCAGTCTCCAGATAACCAATTACCAGATAACCATGTTCCACCAAACCACCTACCACAATCCCAATTACCCCTATACCAAACGAGACCATTTGCATTTTCGCCTATTACTGCATCTGAAATATTGCCTTCGAGCACCCAAGGATATTTGTCATAAAAGTCAGTGAGACCTAGACCATCGACTAACTCATAGCGATATTTATTGCTATCGATATTGACAAGGCTATAAGTATATCCTACTAGTCTGACATTTTTTGGATCTACCGCAACCGCCTTTTTCTGGACAGAATCTGTTCCAACCTCCATCAAATCTACAGGAGTAAAATTGAAATAGGGATCTCTAGACAAAAACAACACTTCACCAGAGTCGGTTCCTGCTATTGGTTGACCAAATACTTTATCAGTAACAAAGTTGAATTCGTCGACTACATCTTTTACGAATTGAAATCCAGTATAATAGCTGTTAAGGTACTCAGATGACTGCCTACCACCAGTGAATTTCAAAATCACTGTATCGCCTTCTTCTAGCTCATGTTCGCTACTTGTAGTTATCTTAAGATAGTCAATACTATCGATATTATAAGAATCAGTTGATACTATTGTCTTGAATATTTGCTTGTCTAAGTTTAAAACATTTAAGCAAAGTTCTGATAGCTCATCTGTGAAAACAATTGAAGTAATATTTTGCTTTATGTCTACATCAGATAAGAATATCTTTGCATAACTATCTGTATTAAACTTGAAGTTAAGTTCATTTGCTAAGTTTGTGAAGCTTTCTCCAGTGTAACCAGGGATATCAAGTAACCTTAGAGTAGAAGACTTATGTATATTGTTAAGTATCTGAAGGTCTTCACTTATTTCAGCTAGTGTTCTTCTGCTTTTTATATCGATATTCGAAATTATACTGTAAGGCGTATAAGTAAGCTCTTTGTGGAATTCGATTACCCAACCATCTAAAGCTTGGTCATAGTATTTATTCATTACAAACATGCGAGTGCTTGAATCATCATTACCTCTCATGAAAACATCTACAAAAGTATCCTTCCAAATACAGCTCCATTCGAAATAAAGGTCATTCCCGAAGATAATTTTGTTCTTGGGCCAAGTAGATAGAGGATTACTATCAAAGTAAACTACCGATGATGTAAACCCACCACCATTATCACCCGGTATATACTCGAGTAAAGGCATTGATAAAAACTCTTTACTAGAAGTAAATGCAATTGGATTTATATTATTAAGAAAGTCTAATAAGTTATATGTTGGTTTGAATCCAAAATTTAAAAATACATCCGTATAATTCATATAGTCGATGATATTCTCGGTTTCGACTTTTGATTGCATATTATAATAAGCAGTCTTATTATTGACTCTAGCCTCAATAGTATAGCTATTATCTACTTGTGTAAGCTTATAACCATAGCTCACAGGATGTAAACTGAAGTGAAGCAACAAGTTTCCGTATAAGTCTGGATTCTTGAAAGGACCATACGCAAAATAATCGTCTGGATTTATATCATTGTCGTAATTCCATGGATATAAAAAGGGATCGTTGTCGTATGCAATTTGAGCAGAATCAGTTACTTCAACTGCTGTGTATTTATTGAGATTCATTACATGAATTTCACCTGAATAATTAAGCAAATCATTAACTACTCCTTGCTCAAAGTCATGATAACAATAAATGTATTTGTCTGCACCGAAAGTAAGAATCTTGTTAACAACAAACCTCGATGTGACCACATCACAAGTTAAGTACATTACATCACCTTTATCAACATTATAAGCTGATGTCTTTTTAAATATTACCAAATGTCTTGAAAAGAACAAGCTCTTAGATGCAGGTGAAGCAGCAATAACCGAAGAGCTAGCAACTATCAGAGGACTATTCACAGACAAAATATTCGGAGCTAGTGGTAATATATCAGCAGTAGCACCAGTCACATCTGCTGAAGAAAATGTGAAGTAACTGTTCGCCGAGAAAGTAAACGCAGTTGAAAATCTTACTTCATTAGCCGAGTCGAAAGAAGTATAATATTCAAATGTCTTTTCGAAGTCTTTATAATAACTAAGCCAATTGTACTCTCCCTCTTTATTTGATATTACAAGCCAATTACCAATATCACCCGCTGTTAGACCCACCGATAAAGGAACTCTGTACTCTTGTGAATCATCAAAAAAGTTAAGCTTAGATGCGATATCATAATTTAGAAACAACATTTTAGACTTAAACTTATTGTTGAACGTAGAATCTATATCATCTATACCAGCAGTAAATCCTGTATATTTTAACAGCGAGTTATTGCCACATAATAATAGCTCGGTGTTTTCCCAATTATATAATTTGTTAACAAAATAATCATGCGTAATTGATGGACTAGCTGTAGATGAAATCAGGTTTGACTGCGATCCAAGTAAATTAAAAGTTTTTAAGTCTAGCTTATACACACTATCTCCCGAGACATACAGCGAGCTACTACCTGAAACAACTGCTATACTACTTATATCAATATTTTCTGTTGTAAAAGATAAGTATTTGAATTCGAATTTACTTTCAAAGTTGTTAAGGTCTTTAGCGATAATGTTGTTACCGTTAGTTACGATGAAGAGCACTTCCTTATCAGAAGAAATTACACTATCTGTTGCGAATGAATAAGTCAAAGGCCAGTTGTTGTAACTATATGTTGCAATAGCAAAATCTCTAACATCTTCTACCATAAGGTAATCTTCAGTAGGCTCTGTTGTATCGAGATCCTTTATTATCATCCTTTTATAGAATATCCAATTATTATATTCTCTATTTAACTCAATGAACAATCCAGACTCACCACCAATAAAAACGGTATCTTTATTTTTCATTATTACTTTTGTGTAAGAATACTCATCGAATTCAGGCTCATAAAGTTTTTTCCATCTTCTACCACCATCTTCCGTAAACCATATTGTGTTGAATTTTCCAACTACAAACCCAAAGAAATCATCTAAGAAGATGATACTTTTTAAGTCGTGTATTTCTTTGATATCAATTTTATTTATAGTGAGGTCTATTTTAGACATTCTTAATAGATGTCCCTTATTAGCTGCCATCCAATAATAGCTGCTTGTGTCTGATATAGAATTAATAGTTTCTTTCCATTTATTGGGAACTATAGTAGAATAACCAGATTGATTGAGGTATATAACACCAAACTCACCGACACTTATAGTTCTCGTAGGTGTAGAATAAGTCGTACCGAGGTAAGAAAATGTTTCTCCTGACCATTTTGCAATATCATTATAGTATATTTCATAGATGTTATTGTAATCTACTCTGTTTCGAAGAAGATAATTTGTATTTTCTACAAAGCTAACAGCATCACCTTTTTTCCAATCTGGGAAGTAACCATTTTTGAGTCTTTCTAAATGATACTGTTCTCCTGCTGAGTTACTCACGCTTAGATTGTAGTAAGAGTCATAATCATCTAACAAACTTGTTCTTTCAAGTTTACCGGATTTCCATTCATAAATACCATTCTCGTTTGTTGCAATGGAATATAATACTGAGTTTGTTCCTGTTTTTTCATAGTTACCTACGCCTATGAAATCACTCCAACTAGAAGTGAAGTAATTATTTGGGTCGATAGTATTGGAAATTTCAACTACTTTTAATTGGTCTTTTACTAATATTGTCTCACCTTCTTTAGGAGTAACACCACCTATAATCAAATTTGGTTGGTAACTACCTATATTTTCAATAGGACCATTGCTTATAATGTCGACTTCAATAAAGTTAAAGCTATCATCATTGAGTATTTTCTTAGGAGTAAATTTTGTCTGAAGGCTGAATCCCCAATCCTTCAAAAACTTATTATATTCCTCGGATGTATCTTCAGAAATAACTTTTGAATAAGAAGCATAATAAGCGCTAGAATACTCAGAGCTTTGTGTACTCACTATCCAGTTATAGCTTTGTGAATATCCAAGGACATCATAAATATTTTGTAAGCCTTTGATAGTTAAGAAGCTAGATCCACTAAGACAGACTTGATAAAGTCTGGTAGCTTCCATTTCTTGTCTAAGAAAGTCAAAGTTTGTCTTACTGAGTTGGTCTTGTATTTTGACCCACTCTGAATTATCGGGATTTTGTTGCCACATAGTTTTTACTATTTAGAAACCTTTATTTTCCAGATAACGGAATCAGTTTCTACAGTTATTTTTTCTTTGAGTATACCTACTTTTGACTTCTTTAAGATATCTTTAGTATCATCAATAAATCTATCATATTTGTAGATATCACTTATATATTCTTCTATGTGTATTTCGTATTCAAGAGTATCTGAAAAAATCAGATCATAAATCAATTCATCACGGTTTTTCAATTCTAAAAAATTTAATTTATCATATATATTAATTTTTGTTAAAACATATTTAGGCAAATTAGACCACTTAATATATAATTAAACTTTTTTTAATCACGCATGAGCAAAAGACAAAGGGTAAAGAAAACAGTCGACCAAGAGTTAGAGGAAATGAATCAGATGGACGAGTTCCTTAAAACGCAGCTTAGATCATTTCAATTTAAAGTTAATTGCAAATTCAAAAACAAAAAACAAAAAGACCTTTACAACACAATAATGAGCAATCGCATTACATTTTGCTCAGGCGCTGCCGGCACAGGAAAAACACTTATCTCCTTGATGGCTGCTTTAGATTGCTTAAAAGACAAATCAAGAAATATAGGTCAAATAGTACTAACAAAACCCATAGTTGAAATCGGCAAATCTCTTGGTGCTATGCCAGGTGACTTAAACGAAAAGACACTTCAATATTTCACTCACTTTTACGATAATCTAATAAAGATTATTGGATCTTACCAAACTGGATACTTAAAAGAAAACAATTTCATTAAAGAAACAGTATTGAATTTCGTAAGAGGATCGACTTTCGGCCAATATAACTCCAACGGTGAACCGATTGGATCTTTTTGTATATTCGATGAAAGCCAAAACTGTACAGTTACCGAGATGAAAACTTTTATATCTAGGATGGGTGAGAATTCAAAACTTGTTATATTAGGCGATATTGACCAGATAGATTTCAAATTCGCTAAAGGAGAAAAATGTGGATTAGAGGACGCAATTGATAGACTCAAAGGAGTTGATGGGATAGGCTTTTTTGAATTTGATGAGAGTGATATCGTTAGAGATCCATTCTTGATTGAGATTATGAAAAGGTATAAAAATCCGACTTCTTAAAATAAATATATATCTCATAAAACAATTAATTGAAATGACTATTATAAAAAAATTCTCAAATTATAGAATAAACGAAGCCGAAGAAGTAGATATATCAGCTGCTGAAAAATCTGACGAGTTGTCTCTTGATAGATTTCAAGAGCTAAAAGAAGAAATAGAAAGACTGATAGAAAAGTCTGTAGGTACCGAAAGCAGTAAATTAATAGCGGACTTTATAGAGGAGTATAATAGATCTCCTGAAGACACTGTAATCGAAGGTCTAATTAATGACTCTGACATCTATGACTTTTATTTAATGTGGAGAAATGACATCGATGATGTATTATCTGCTATAAACTTTTTTGACGAGGTTCCTTCAGAAGAAAAAGTTTACTCACTTTATGATTATATTATAGTTGGAACTAAAAGAGCAGTAAGAGAAGTAATTTCACTTATGGAAGGTTAAATCCAATAGAGTAAGACTAAGCTTAGGAGTATAATATTCAGTATAACTGTTTTAACAAAGGACAATCGAATTTTCGTTTGTCCTTTATGTTTTGATAGAAGGTAGTTACTTATCAGATTTATACTAGACAGAAATAAAAATAAGAGATAGTCTTTTGTAAGCAAGCCAAACAACAACCATAAAGTTGACATAACAGAAAATAAAAGCCACAAATAAACGAGCCTATAATTTATCCTTGACTTATCTGGCGGTTTGTTAGCTAACTTATAAGAAATAAGCCACTCTAATGACTCAAGAGCAGACTTTGCCTTAAACATAAGTAAACAATTAATCACGAGTATTACAGTACCAATTATGTAATAAATATTTTCCATCGTAAAAGGACCAATTTTAATATATATATCTAAAATTATTACGCTTAATTATGTCTTGTCCTCTTTATAAAAACATGAAATCTAACGGAACATCCTTTTATGCTTTTCCAGGTGCTTCGGAAGATATCGCATCATCGAGAAATAATCCTAATATTAATTTCTATTTCTCACACTATGCTTTGTTGAATATACCAGCACAAAATTTAGTAGCAGGCTCACAAAGCAACCCTATAAGATTTGACTTTGATAATTCTTTTTATAAGCTAGACGCAATTGGGCAACAAGCAACTTCTTTTAAAGAACAACTTGTGGAATCTCTTAGAAACTACGTTGCAAATCATGAAGTAACAATTAGAGAATCTAGACTCAATAATACTGAGTTTTATTATGATAGCACCGAATTACCTACAACAGCAGAAAAAATATTCTTCAAGTGGTGTAGAAAACTCAACCTCATTCAATTCGAACAAGCAGTTGATGGTGATGAGTATTTTGGAAATCTAGTCGAATTTGAAAGAGAAAATTTAACCGATGATGCTTTTTTTCCTGAGATACTTTGGAAAGAAAGAGAGGTAAATGACTATTCTATAAAGTACTTCAGACAATCAACAGTTTCTGGATTAACGACGAGAGTAATGATAGAATTTCAATCACCTACAACCAATTACAAAGTAGGCGATACCATAAAATTATTCGACTTAGATGATACATCTGTTTATTATACGAGTAACAACCAACAATATACTATACTAGCTGTTGTTGAAGCCGATAATACATATAACCAACAAGTGGTTATTAATTTAAATTATTCTTCCTCAGAAGTAGGCACAGGAACTGCTAATTTAGTTTACCATAAATTAGTACAATACATAGGTAATATAAATGGTGTAAATAATGTACAAGAAGCTAATCGGTCCTACCAAGAGGTATGGGCACATGTTCCTGCACACACAGGACAGACCCCTGATGTATTATTCAGGACGAGAGTAGATAGAAACTACAAACCAAATATGTTGTTTCCGATTTTACCAGCACAGTATCAGCCTGAAATTCTAGGAGCCGAACTAGCTAACTCTCCAATAGTCTCAAACCCACAAAATTACCCAGGTAACTTTTATGCACAATTCGACTCACAGTTCGAATACACTTATAGAACTTCAGATGGTGACTCAATAAGAAGAAGCGGTGAATACTTTGGTGTAACCGGAGACATCACAGCACCTGTTATAGAAACATCCACCCTTGATGGACTTAGTCTAGACTTTAATACCAACCATTATGTTAAAATGAACATCTTAGATGCTGAGATGACTACATTCGACGAATTTAACTCGATGATGGTTGATAATCTACCACCATCTGATTTCGAATTTAATGCTATCCTATGGTATTATACTGTCGAAGACACGAATGGTAATGCCGCCACAAACTTATATGGTATTTCTTTTCTAGATAATCCGGATAATAATCCAATTGAAGAAGAAACAGGAATAAGAGTAAGTCCTGTCAAGAAACTAGTAGCAACAGACACACAAGACGGAACTGCTTACCAATTCAGTTTAAATCTAAATTATAACATCATCAATGAGAATACACAAGATACTTTCAACCCAGCTGCAATAAACTCGCTTTTTTCTTTTAGTTTATTCAATGAGGCTATGTCCAGACTAGCGCAGACTAATGATTCATTCAACGAAATCATAGCGGAGCAAAACTCTCTGAAAATTGAATTAAGCAACTTAAAACAGCTAGTTTATACACAAGCTGATTTTGCTAATATTAATTCGAAGTTTTCTTTTCTCGAGTCTATGATAACTTCCTTACAATCTATCCAAATACAAAGTTCGAATACCATAAGAGTTAATCAAACAGCTGCTGTTTCTTCGTTTCCAACCGTAAGTCTTGAAAATATAGATCCAGTTTATAACGAGGTTTATAACATCTCAACTACTACTTTGTACGGAGATACAGGAGCCTCACCAGTAAGCGTTTTAGTTCCGACCAATAAAGACTTTTTGATAAACATTATAAATAACGACACAACTGCACAAATTCTACCAAATAATGAAAAGCTTGTAGTATATCTGGACCGCGACCTAGATTACAGACAGTCTGTAGATATAACTATTGATTCTACCGCAGTTGCCACACAAAACAAGCAATTAGAGTTTTACATAAGTTACTCAGATACTACGCTACCTGTAGTGACTAGAGCAATCGGACCTTTAGATTTTCCAATCTACTACAACACAAGCAATCAAAGGCTTAATCTTGCTAGTACAACCGAATCACTAGAGTATGAAATAAGCTTAACTGGAAATATCGAAATGTCTTCTTCTAGCTTCTTAACTTTACCTATTCTGAATATCAGCTCTACAATTCTAGCAAATACGGTAGTAAAAGGAGATGTATTTCAACTACGTAATATGGTTGTAGGCACTGCATCAACAATTAATATGTCTGGACAATATGTAGTTGAGAGTGTTAGTTCGACAAATATTATTCTTGATATGTCTGGTAACACTCTAGTAAAAGACTGGGTAGCTACTAATGTAGTTTCGTCCACACTCAGCTTGAACGACAAGATTGCTAGTAAGCCATATTTGTCTATTAACAGAGGTTCTAAGTGGAGAATCACCAGGATAACAGCTGGGGAGGCTGATAGTTTTGGTAGCAGATATTTGATACAAAAGCTATAATCATTAATTAATATATAAGTAATGATTTTACAATTTAGTGACTTTCTAATAGAATCAAATTTTTACGATTGTAGTAAAAAATACGGAACTTTTGGCAGGTGGGTTGAAAAAAACACACACAATAACGAATATTTGAGGTCAATAATTTCACCATTTCTAGTTGATGTCGATCCAGATATTCGTATAGCCAATGCTGTTGATTTGCTTAGCGAATTTGACCAAAAGCAAATCTATGCTATGATAACTTCCCATAAAGAAAGAAAAGTAGAATCCACAGAAAGTGATTTACAGGGTGGACGAAATGTCTTCAAATCTTTTCTAAAGGCTGGTTATTCAATGTCAATAGGTAAGCTAGAAAAAAAGCCAAACAAAGACTATATAATATTCTACGAGAGCAATTCAGTTAACGACGATATACTTTTACAATCATTTGGCAGATTCAGGTCTTTAGAATTGCTTTATAAAAAATCAATAGAAAATCAAGAATGTAAAATATTTTTCGGAGTTGATGTCAATCTAAATTTCGTTTATGGTGTCATAACTGTGTCAGCCAGAATTATATTAGGTACATTTCGCTACACAAAATCCAGTTTCGAATGGTCAAAAGGTTTGAATCTAAATCTCTTCTCACAATTCAAAATGGATATTTTCGAGCTTAGCTGGGAGGACTTTCAACTACTCTCCAAGATACATAAGTTTATGCTCAATTATCCTTTGGGTGACAAGAATAAACTAGAAGCTATTTGGAGCAATTATATTTTAACATTTAGCTATTATGGAGTTTCTAAGTGGGACAATGGCGTAATGGATATAGGCGAATACGAAAACATTAAGACCAACCTCAAAACAAGATTATCATCTGAGAGTTGGTCTAAACGTATATTATTAAATGTTTCTGCCGATAGCTTTTATCTTAAAATTAGCTTCAAAATTAAATAGTCTCAAAAGCCTTAGTGATATATTCAATCTGTGCCTTCATTGTTTTAGCATCGATTTCATCACTACCTTTTATCCATGAGACTATGGATTTCAGTTGTCTTTCTGTAGGAGACATAGACTTTTTCTTAGCATGATCGACTATCATCTTAAGCATTTCTAAGAAGCCATTTTCACCAGCAGTCTTAAGCGCGTGCCAGTTTTTAGTCTCCACATTCAATCCATACTCAAGCAATAACTCAAGAGTCTTTATTGCATTTTCCATACTGATTTTTTTGTTTTCAGTAATTGAAAGGAGTCTTCTAACAACTTGACCTTCTTCTACATTCACGTTGAAGCCATTGTCCAATATTTCTTTTAAAATATCATAATCAGATACTAACATTTCAACAATTATTCCCTTTGCTCTTGCTCCCTTGGTAACAAGAAGTTTAGCAATTTCAAGAGATTCTGGTGATTCCCTCTCTGTTAGTCTATCCAATGGATTACCAATAGTTGCCATAGCACCTTGTTCTAAAAGATATTTTATTTTTTCCATATCACGAGTAGCAACTGCATTCTGCAAAGGTAGTCCATTCTGAGCATTAGGATTGGCTCCATATTCAATGCACTCTTTCATCTTATCAAGAGTAATATCTGGCTTTACAATAATCTCACTGGCCTCATCTGTTTTTTTCTTCATTATTTGTTGTTCTTTGGTCATAGGTTTAAATACCGACTTGAAATCTAGACCCAAGTCTGCTATGTGCCTTTTTACCATGCCACCAATACTATTATTGGGTTTATTGAAAGCTGCTGTTATTTCTTGATTTGGTCCTATGGTTATACCGATTACTGAAAGCGGATCTTCTGGACCAAGGTTGAAGTTTCTTATATAATACTGCATATTGTAATTACCTTTAGCAGAAACATAACTTTCCCAGTTACCAAGATACTTCACAATACAATGTAGTGTATCATCATTTAAAAACTTATTAGCTTGGAAACTCTTAACATGAGTGACTAAAATACCACCTGTAAACGATATGATAGAACATCCATTTACTTCACCAAATCTTTTATTTGCTTGTTCAATCAATTTCAAGTATTCTGATTCATTTGCTAAAGCTCCAGCGAGATGCTTTTGTGCTGTTAAAATGATATCATTAAGACTTCTAGCCCAGAATCTAACCCAAGACCAGAATTGATCCCTAAACATTTTATTCTTAACCGGATCGAATACCTTTTCTCCTTCCTCATTTTCTTTGCTCCCAAATAGATCGAATGCTAAAGCAATTCGTGCTACTTTATCTTTTATTGGTTGTGGTGCATTTTGATAAGCATCTTTAATAGAAGGTACAGTAGCTCCTGTATCAGGCACGTGATCACTAGTTACAACAAATTGACCAGGCAATTCTTTCACAAATCTATCAACTGCCCTAAGCTCACGTAGCTTTTCGATGTCATCGACGAGTCTCTCGGATCCTTTTCTTTTATCTCCTGCAGAAGGAACAATTCCAGCATACTTATCAACAGCCATAGGTAGTCTATTTAAGTATTGACTAAATTCTTTCAGGCTCTTCAAAAGTATCTTCATCGAATCTATTGGCAATCCTTCATCTATTGCGAATCTCGTGAATAAGTATCCGAAGTTAGGGCTATTCTCGGCAAGCAATAGAGTCTTTACTTCCTGAAAAGCTTCATTATTGTCTGCTTCTTGTTTTATTCTTCTAGCAACCATTTTTGCTCTTTGTAATTCAGGAGTATTACCTGGATCCCTTTCAATGTTATCTAAGTCTGTTACAGTAAGCTTCAATTCAGGATCTTTCTTTTTGTATTCATCCAATACTTTTTTCCTAAGAAACAACTTAGCTGTTTGGAGGTTTTCTTTAATCGGTTCCGTCTCATTACTTCTGATATCCAAGAAGTCAGTATATTTACGTATTAACATAAGCTATATATAAAAAAAGAAAAATTGCATTTTTACAATTTTATATATACTTTATGAAAAAATTTTCGCTTATCTCAGAGTCTAACTTAGACAGTATATATGAAGTTAAATTCGAAGTATCAATTTTTGTAGAAGCAGCTAATGAAGGTGAAGCCTCTTATTTAGCAGAAGATGCGTTTGATGAATTTGATAAACGTGGCTTAGACTTTCAACAAATAATTACGTCTGTCTCTAAAAAGGATGCAATTTAAAAAAAAAAATTAAAAAATGAAAAAGTTTTCTCAACTTAGACAAGTTAAAAGAATCAACGAACAAGAAATCACTCTACCAAAAGACGGGGAATCTACTCAGAGCACCGTTAAAGTAGAAATTCATTCTGATGGTACAACTAATACAACTACTCAGGAAGTTAAACCAGAAGAAGTAAATAATCAAGAAACAAAGACCGAAGAAACCACACAAGAAGGCTCTGGATCAGTCGTAAAATTCTTCTCAAAGGTATTCGAATCTCGTGAAGTGGCCCATGTTTATCACCTGACCGTTAAAGGCGAAGAAGGCTCTCACGCCAAGCATAAAGCACTTGGTGAGTATTATGAATCAATCATAGGTATGTTGGATGATATCATAGAAGTATACCAAGGTGAATACGA
>JACCDW011957089.1_pt1 | contig 21690 bp, 21 predicted proteins | sample 7449781 | NCBI WGS metagenome assembly JACCDW01 (sample SAMN15323449, study PRJNA562643) | freshwater metagenome | isolation source: river surface water | place: USA:Blue River Watershed | collected 2017-08-18
CATACCAGCATGATCTCCAGCGGGAAATGCAATCGCTTGATCACCCTCCGCAGGGTGGAATTTGACAGTTGAAGTTGCAGTGGTGCCATCGCTCATTGTCCATCGACGGCCTTATTGCGACAGAACCGCAAAAAGCCCCGCGTGGTGCGGGGCTCTGAGCGCCTGGCAACCCGACTGAGCGAGTTAGCAGGACTTGTTCTGGCGGAGCAGTGAAGACTGCCCCACCAACCTGCTCAGGTCACTAAGCATGGTTTTTTGATGAGATCGGGGATTCGAACAGGCCCGCTGGCCTCAATGCCCTCTTTCGACGCGTTCGGAGCCACTGGCCGCAAAAAGCGCAACACGGGCCTCATCAAGCACCTCGACCAGTTCGTTCGCAACAAACTGCCTGCTCTCCGTTTCAAGCAAGCCTTCGCTTTGCAGCACGTGCGCCAAACGGTATGCGCGCTCCAACAATGCAGCGGTGGCAAGAAGGTCCGCATATCCGCCCATGCTGGGTCATCTGGCCTGGATCAGGTTGGCTGTGCCCAATCCGAGGAACACCATGAAAAGTGCCTTTTGGAAGGAGGGACCGGCAAGGCGACCACGTAGCACCTCACCGAGCTTGAGCCCGCCAAATGCACCGATCAATGCGCCAGCTACTGCGACAGCAACGGACGACGAGACAGATTCGAACGGTGCGGACATTTGCACTCTCACGGCGAGGGCCAAAGTGGCGAGCGTGAACGACAGGCCCAGGGCTTGCACCATCTCGTCCTTGTCCAAACGCAGTGTCTGCAAGTAGGGAACCCAGGGCAACACGAAAACGGCCGTGAGTGCCGTGACAAACCCCGTGACCACGCCTGCAACCAGGCTGAGCCATTTGCTGGCCAGCGACAGATCGGGCAGATGGGGGCGCCACAAGCCCCAAATGCCATAGGCCACCAGAATTCCGCCCAGCCAGCCCTTGGCCGATTGCGCGGAGACAGCTCCCCCCAGGCCAGGCGCACCGATTGTCACGATCGCGATCGCCAGCCATCCAGGCCACAGCCGCGTTGCGAGTGCGCGCAGGTGAGGTCCACGGCATTGGGCGACATTGGTTGCCAGCGAGGGGATGACCAACAGGGCGGCCGCTTGCACAGCGGGCATCCAAAGACCCAACAAGCTCATGGCCACCGTCGGCAGGCCCATGCCCGTGACGCCTTTGACGCCACCGGCCAGCACAAACACCACAACCACCATGAGGATCTGCATTGCTTCCATGGCGCCATGATGTGCTGATGCCTGCTGCGGCGTCCATTCGATTCAAATGAGGCTATCCTTCGGATATTCCGTAGGATAGAAAACATGAGCACTCCACGTCGCACTGTCGATTACCGGATCGACCCCTTCGATCTGCATCTGTTTTCTGAGGTGATCTCGCACGGCACCATCACTGCAGCGGCCGAGGCAGTGAACCTGTCGCTCGCCGCCGCAAGCGCCCGCCTCAAAGCTCTGGAGGACGCAGCCGGAACGCGTCTGCTTGAGCGTTCAAAGGCTGGCGCGGCACCGACCGATGCGGGCCGAGCTTTGGTCCGCCATGCGAACCGGGTGTTGGCCGAATTGGAGACGCTGCATGTGGAGATGGCGAGCTTTGGCCACGGCCTGCGTGGCACTGTCCGCTTGCTGTGCAACACGGCAGCCATGGCCGAGGCCTTGCCCCAGGATCTCGGCCGCTTCCTGACGAACAATCCCGAGATCGATGTGGATGTAAGGGAAATGGCGAGCAATGGCGTCATCGATGCGCTACGCCGGGGGCTTGCCGACATCGGCATCGTTGCCGACTATGTGGACACGTCGGGACTGATCGTCAAGCCTTGGCGAGATGACCGCCTGGTGGCGCTCCTTCCCCGAAGCTGGCCAATGGGCAAGCGGCGCTTCATTGCTTTTGGCGAGTTGCTGGAGCGGCCATTGGTCGGTCTCACCAGTGACAGTGGCCTGAGCCGTTTCCTGGCGGCACAAGCCAGTCGCAGCGGACGGGTGCCCCGTCACCGCGCACGCTTGTCCGGATTTGACGGGATAGCGCGACTGGTAGCAGCCGGCATCGGCGCGGCGGTGATGCCGGAAAGTGCGGCGTTGCGTTTGAAAGATGAGGACACCCGGGTCATCGGGTTTTCCGAAGCTTGGGCTGCCCGCAAATTGCTGGTCTGTATGACGCCGCAGGGCGCTGAGCTCGCCGGGGTCAGGACGTTGGCAAACTCTCTCGTACCAGATTGATCTAGCGTGCAGCAGTCCACCCGCTGAGAAAAAGCGTCAGGCCAACCGGTATGAACTTGTATGAAATCACCCCATACAGGCACTGAGGCACATGGCCACACCTCTTCTGCGACACCACGGCCGGAAGGCACCCGCGACGTGTTGGACGTACTGTCCAACAGCATCGCCAAAACGGCCGTAAGTGAGACCCAGTCCGAGCCCCTACTTCAGGCTCAAAAGATCCCGGTCGAATCTGGACGAGAACTCCTGACCGAAAAGATGCTCGCCGATCGATGGGTGTGCTCAGTCGCACGCCTTCAGCGCTGGCGCACCGTCGGCGAGGGGCCGCCGTACTTGAAGATCGTGGGGAAGGTCCTGTACCGGCTCAAGGACATTGAGGCCTACGAGGAAGCCAGTCTGGTCCGGAAGACATTCTAGGAGCGCCTTGGTAGGCCCCGAACGGATTGGAAATTGTTCGAACGACTTGGAATCAGTTCGAATGAATCTTGGCGGAGAGGGAGGGATTCGAACCCTCGGTGATGTTGCCACCACGCCTGATTTCGAGTCAGGTACATTCGACCACTCTGCCACCTCTCCTACACTCACATTTGCGGCTGGTCTCTGCCGCAAATTCTATCAGCGGACTTTAAGCGCGTAGCTCCGTGATGCCGCCCATGTAAGGACGCAACACTTCAGGCACCGTCACTGAACCATCTGCATTCTGATAATTCTCAAGCACCGCCACCAAAGCGCGGCCCACCGCCAAACCAGAACCGTTCAAGGTGTGCACCAACTCGTTCTTGCCTTGCGCATTTTTAAAGCGCGCTTGCAAACGACGTGCTTGGAAAGCCTCGCAGTTTGAGCAAGAGCTGATCTCACGATAGGTGCCTTGCGCAGGCACCCAAACTTCCAGGTCATAAGTTTTGGTAGCACCAAAACCCATGTCACCTGAACACAGCAACATCACGCGATATGGCAAGCCCAGTTTTTGCAGAATGGCTTCAGCGTGGCCTGTCATTTCTTCCAGCGCTTCGTAGCTTTTCTCTGGATGAACAATTTGAACCATTTCTACTTTGTCGAATTGGTGCTGACGAATCAGGCCGCGTGTGTCACGCCCTGCACTGCCCGCTTCTGAACGGAAGCAAGGTGTGTGGGCTGTGAGCTTCATGGGCAAGTCTGACTCGGCCAAAATTTCATCGCGCACCACGTTGGTCAAAGTGACTTCTGAGGTGGGAATCAAATACAGCGCTTGATTGTCTGCAGCCTCTTCGCCTTCTTGACCGCCCTTTTTGGCAGCAAACAAATCGCCTTCAAACTTGGGCAACTGACCCGTGCCACGCAGCGTTTCTGCATTCACCACGTAAGGTGTGTAGCACTCTGTATAGCCGTGTTGCTGCGTTTGCGTGTCCAACATGAACTGCGCCAAGGCGCGGTGCATGCGAGCAATTTGACCGCGCATGAACGTAAAGCGTGAACCGGACAATTTGATGCCGGTGTCAAAGTCGAGGCCCAACTTTTCGCCAATGTCGACGTGGTCGCGCACTTCAAAGTCAAAGGTCTTGGGGCCTTTGCCGTCCACACTCCATTTGCGAACTTCCACGTTGCCGTGTTCGTCTGCGCCAACAGGCACGCTTTCGTGAGGCAAGTTGGGCACGGCCAACAGCATGTCTTGCAACTCGGCCTGCAAAGCCTCTAAGCGAACTGCAGAGGCATCGAGTTCTGTTTTGATGCTGGCCACATCGGCCATCACCTGGTCAGTGCTTTCACCTTTGGACTTCAACATGCCAATTTGCTTTGACAAATTGTTGCGCTGACTTTGCAATTCTTCCGTGCGAGTTTGCAAAGTTTTGCGCTCATTTTCTAAAGCACGAAACTTTTCCACATTCAAAAATGTTTGAGGGTTTTTACGAGTTTCCAGGCGCGCCACAGCAGCGTCGAGGTCTTTGCGGAGTAGAAGGATGTCTAGCATGTTGAGAGAGATTGAAGCGGCCAAAAAATCAATGGCCATCGTTTAATTTAAGGCCCTTGGGCAAGGGGAATTTGATGGTTTCGGTGACACCGTCCAATTTGCGAATGGAGGTAGCACCCAAGGCGCGCAAGCGAAGAATGACATCTTGCACCAACACTTCAGGCGCTGAGGCACCCGCTGTCAGGCCCACACGGTGTTTGCCAACAAACCATTCATTTTGCAGTTCGTCAGCACTGTCAATCATGTAACTGTCGGCGCCCATGCGGCTGCCCAGTTCGCGCAGACGGTTGCTGTTGGAACTGGTGGGGCTGCCCACCACCACCAACACATCCACCTCAGGCGCCATCAGCTTGACGGCATCTTGTCGGTTTTGGGTGGCGTAGCAAATGTCTTGTTGTTTGGGCTCGCGCACCTTCGGAAAGCGTTGCTTCACGGCCAACAAAATTTCTTCGGCATCGTCCACACTCAAGGTGGTTTGCGTCACAACGGCCAAGAGTTCGGTTTGCTTTGGCTGAACTTTCAACACATCCTGAACGTCTTCTACCAAGTGAATGCCATCGGGCAATTGACCCATGGTGCCTTCCACTTCAGGATGGCCCTTGTGGCCAATCATGATGAACTCATAACCTTCTTTGTGCAGCTTGGCCACTTCCACATGCACCTTGGTGACGAGGGGGCAAGTGGCATCAAAAATATTGAAGCCGCGCGCTTCTGCTTCGGCCTGCACAGCTTTGCTCACGCCGTGAGCGCTGAAGACCAAGGTAGCGCCAGGCGGCACATCACTCAGTTCTTCGATGAAGATGGCGCCTTTGGTTTTGAGGTCGTTGACCACGTAGGTGTTGTGCACAATTTCATGGCGCACGTAAATGGGCCGGCCAAATTTGGCAATGGCCGCTTCCACAATGTCAATGGCACGGTCAACACCTGCGCAAAAGCCGCGAGGTTCAGCCAATAAAATTTCTTGTACGCCCATGAGTTGCCCGTTTCAATGATTGACTGCTTGGGTTTTACAAAATGCCAATGATGTGCACTTCAAACGTCACTGGCTGTCCGGCCAAGGGATGGTTGAAGTCGAACAACACCGCGCCATCTTCGGCCACTTGCATCACGGCGCCTGCATAGGTGCCATGGCCATCGGGTGTGGGGAACTGCACCACATCACCAGGCACATAGTGTTCTTGCGCAGCACCCAGTTGAGCCAACAGCTTGCGGGCCACCCATTGCTGCATGTCGGGGTTGCGATCACCAAAGGCTACCCCTGCGGCCAATTCAAAGGTGGTGCGCACGCCCTCTTCCAAGCCCATCAAGCACGCCTCCATGCCGGGCGACAACTCGCCCGAGCCCAACGACAGGGTGGCGGGCTTGTCCTCAAAGGTGTTGATGAGGGTGCCTTGTGGCCCTGCCAGTCGGTAGTGCAGCGTCAAAAAGGATCCGGCTTGTACGGTGGTCATAGTGTGTCAATGCAAATAAGGCAATTCAATGCAGGCCAATGAAAAAGCAAAGCACCGCCAAAGGCAGGCTGAGGGCACAGACTCGAACTGTCCATCCCCGCATTGTAAAAAGCTTCTAGGCCTTTGGCCGGGAAATGCGCTGCAAAGGGGCATTTATCTGAAAGAACTGGCCCATGAACCTGCAAGAAATACCGCCCGACGCCCGTCCCCGCGAAAAAATGCTCGCCCGGGGACCCAGCGCCTTGAGCGATACCGAACTGCTGTCACTGCTGCTCAGAACAGGGGTGGCCGGCCGCAATGTGCTGCAGTTGGCGCAAGACATGCTGTTGGCCAGTGGCGGATTGGCCAACTTGCTCATCACGCCGGCTTATCAGCAGGGGCACATCAAGGGTTTGGGGCCAGCCAAACAAACCGAGCTGTTGGCCGTGATGGAACTGGCCAAAAGGGCCATGTCGCAGCAGTTGCAAACACGTGAGGTGATGCAAAACGCCGCCAGCGTACAACTGTATTTGCAACTGCACATGGCCCACAAACACCACGAGGTGTTTGCCATGCTGTTTTTGGATGCACAGCACAAATTGCTGTGCATGGAAACTTTGTTTCGCGGCACGCTCAGCCAAACCAGCGTGTACCCCCGCGAGGTGGTGCTGCGGGCGCTTCACCATCACAGCGCCGCCGTGGTTTTGGCGCACAACCATCCCAGTGGCTCGGTCCATCCCAGTCCCGCCGATTTGCACCTCACCCACACCCTCAAGTCGGCATTGGCCATGGTGGATGTGCGGGTGCTCGATCACGTCATTGTGGGCCCAGGCCAAGCCTTCTCCATGGCAGAGCAAGGTGTTTTGTAAGTGAAGCGAAAAATGGCACTGGCTTATGGCAACATTGGACCGTGAAATTTCAATCGCTTCAAGACCTCAAACACATTCAAAAGCAGATTGCCGAGGCGCAAGCCAAAGCAGCTGCCGAGGCGGCCGCGCGCGCCGCCGCTTTGAAGAAGGCTGAAGCCGAAAGGAATTTGTTCACACGGGCCATCGGCAAAGTGGCCCCTTTGCCTGTTCACAACAAAGCGCATCTGCCCAAAGCGCCCCGCGCACCCGTGGCCACGCAGTTGAAAAAAGACGAAGCCCAGGTCATTCAAGACTCCCTCAGCGATGAGTTTGATGTCAGCACCTTGCTCGACACCGATGAGGCCCTGAGTTTCAGAAGGCCCAGCGTTGGACCCGAAGTGACGCGCAAATTGCGCAAGGGCGATTGGTCGATTCAACGTGAAATTGATTTGCACGGCTTGCGCAGCGATGAAGCCCGCTTGGCCCTCACCACTTTCATTCGCGAAGCCCACAAGCACGGCATACGCTGTGTGCGTGTGGTGCATGGCAAAGGGCTTGGCTCGCCTGGTAAAACGCCTGTCCTCAAATCCAAGGTGCACAGTTGGCTGGTGCAAAAAAACCAGGTCATGGCTTTTGTTCAAGCCAAGCCTGCAGAAGGTGGCGCAGGTGCACTGGTGGTTTTGCTGACCCCCTCAGAGGCGCGCTAACTTTATTCAGCAGCTTGTCGCAGCGTTTGTGACACGGGCTGACGCAACACTTCCGACAAGCCCCACCATCCGGCCAGCCACGCCAGGCCAGCGCCAGACAAGGCGCCTGCTAAGGGCACCCACAAAGAGGCGGTCCAATCGAATTCAAAGACGTAATGGGCCAAGCCCCAACCGACGCCCACGGCCACCGAACTGGCCAAGAAACCAGCCAAAAGTCCAACACCCATCAGCTCTGCCGTTTGCACCTGGCTCAGCAATCGACCTGTGGCGCCCAACGCTCGCATGATGGCAAATTCACGTTTTCTTTCTTCGCGGGTTGAAGTGACTGCAGCCATCAGCACCAGCAGACCCGCAATCAGGGTGAAAGCAAACAAAAATTCAACAGCGCGAATGACCTGGTCCAAGACTTTTTGGACTTGGGTGATGGTGGCCCGCATGTCAACACTGGTGATGTTGGGAAACTGTTGAAGCAAATTGCGTTCAAATGATTTTTGAGGCGGCGTTTTGAATGCAGCCATGTAACTCAAGGGCACGTCGGGGAACTCGTCGACGGGGTACATCACGAAGAAGTTGGCGCGCATCGAGCCCCAGTCCACTTTGCGAATGGAGGTGATGCGCCCTTCAGAGATCACACCACCCACATCAAAGCGCAGGCGATCGCCCATTTTCAAACCCAAGGTCTGGGCAATGCCCGCCTCGACGCTGACGGCATCTTTTTCGCCATCGGTCCAAGTGCCCTCAACCACGGCATTGTGATCAGGTTTGGCCGCTCGTGCGGACAAATTGAACTCACGATCGACCAAACGTTTGGCGCGGTCTTCAACGTAATCGGCCGGGCTGACGGCTTTGTCATTGATGGCAACCAAACGGCCGCGAATCATGGGGTACCAATCGTATTGCGCTACACCGGCTTGCGAGAGGGCAGATTGAAATGCAGCTGTTTGATCGGGCTGCACATTGATCACAAAACGATCGGGTGCATTGACGGGTGTGGCCTTGCGCCAACTGCTGATCAAATCGGTTCTGAGCAAGACCAACAACACCAAAGCCAACAAGCCCACAGACAACGCACTGACTTGGACCACGGCATACACCGGACGTGCCATCACTTGCCTTGTGGCCAACAGCAACCAACGTGGTGTGGCCGAGCTGGGCACCCATTGACGAAGCAACTTCAACAAGACCCACGTGATGGCCGCAAAGAACAAGGTGGCCGCCGCAAAACCGCCGACGGTCATCAAGCCCAGCTTCACATCACGGCTGGCCCACATCAAGGCAGCCGCAAAACCCAACAAGCCCGTGAACAACACCCCCACTGAAGCAGGTTGCAAACCACCCATGTCACGGCGAATAACGCGAATGGCCGGTACTTTGGCCAATTGCAAAACAGGCGGCAATCCAAAGGCCAACAACAGGGTCAAGCCCATGCCCAAACCCAAGATGGCCGGTGCACCCGAGCTAGGCGGCAACTGCGCATCCACCAGACCTGCCAACAACCAAACAAAGGCATGGTGAACACCATAGCCCAAAGCCAGACCCAAGAGGCTGGCCAGCACACCCGCTGTGACAAACTCAAAACCATAAGCCAGTGTGAGCGTGCGTTGGCTTTGACCCAAGACGCGCAACAAGGCGCAACCATCCAAATGTCTGGCAGCAAATGTGCGCGCTGCGAGTGCCACTGCCACAGCACATAGCAAGGCTGCCAGCAGCGCTACCAGGTTCAAGAACTTTTCGGCACGGTCCAAAGTTTGGCGCATTTCAGGGCGGCCGCTTTCCATGGACTCTATTTGCACGCCTCTGATGTGGGGACTTTGCACTTGCTCGCGTGCCCAGTTCAAAAACTTTTGCACATCGCGCTGATCTTCAGCACCGGCCACCGCCATGCGATAACTGATGCGGCTGGCCGGTTGCACCAAGCCAGTGGCCGCCACATCTTGTTGATGCATCATGACGCGCGGTGCGAAATTCATAAAGCTGGCACCACGGTCGGGCTCGCGCTCAATGAGAGCGGCTATTTGAAAAGCTTGATCGCCCAACCACAAGCGATCGCCCAATTGCAAGTTGAGGCTTTCTAACAAAGGGGGATCGACCCACACCGTACCAGGCTTGGGCACATCACGCGTTGTGACCACTTCGTCGCTCAACATGCTGGGCTGCTGCACATTCGCTTTGAACAAGCTCATGTTGCCGCGCAAGGGATAACCTTCTGAGACGGCTTTCAAAGCCACCAACTTGGTCTCTCCTCCCTTGGCGTCGTCTGCACGTGCCATGCTGGGAAAGTTCAAGGTGGTTTGAGTTTTCAACGCGAGGGATTTGGCTTTTTCAAAAAAGACATCGGGCGTGGGCTTGTCACTCACCACCACAGCATCGCCACCCAGCAGTTGGCGCGCGTCACGCCACAGACCTGCTTGTAAACGGTCTGCAAAAAATCCAACCGCCGACAGCGCCGCCACGGCCAGCACCACCGAGACGATGAGCAAATTCAGTTCGCCAGCGCGAAGGTCGCGCCACAGATTGCGCCAACCCAATTGAGTGGCGAGCAGCCACTCAGGGCTTGTAGGCTGCGTCAAAGCTTTAGTCATGCGCAACTGACTTGACGCTAGGCTCTGCCAGTTCAGTTTGCCATGTGAGGCGATGCGCAGCGCTAAAGCACAAGAAACGTTTGTTGGTGGCACGGCCAATGGCACACAGGTCCACACGCTGTGCAACTTCCAAACCCATTTGGGTGATGCCACTGCGAGATACCGCAATGGGGACACCCATTTGCGCAGACTTGATCACCATCTCACTGGTCAGTCGACCGGTGGTGTAAAACACTTTGTCGTGGCCACTGACATCGTTCATGGCCATCCATCCCGCAATGGTGTCAACTGCATTGTGGCGGCCTACATCTTCCACAAACATCAGCATCTCTGCGCCTTTGAACAAAGCACAGCCGTGCACAGAGCCAGAAGATTTGTAAGTGGTTTCTTGCACGCGAATGGCATTGACCAAGGCATACAAGGTGGCTTGGTCAATGCGTGAATCGCGTGGCAATTGAATGGCATCGATGTCGTTGACCAGATCACCGAACACACTGCCCTGACCACAACCTGTGGTCACCACGCGTGCCGCCGTTTTGCTGCCTGCTTGGCTTTGACCTTCACGTGTCTTGATGGCAGCGACACCCGGCTGCCCCATTTCTCCTTCACCCAAGCTCCAATCGACCGTGATGGACTCAATTTCGGCTACAGAATGAATGAGGCGCTGGTTCAACAAAAAGCCCAACACCAAGAATTCAGGGCTGGCGCCCAATGTCATCAGGGTCACCAGTTCGCGTTTGTCCAAGTACACCGTCAGTGCACGCTCTGCAGGAATGTGAACTTGCGAGCTTTCACCAAACTCGTTGACGACCTCAATCTGCCGCGTCAATTCGGCATGGGCTTGGGTCAGTCGGGGTTTGAGAGAAGATGGGTGCGACATGGGTAATACAAAGTACAGGCTCGAGCCTAACGCAAAAAGTCCCTCGCTTACTCAGCGAGGGACTTTCAACCTGTTGAATTCAGGGAAAAATCAGGATTTTTTAGCGGGCGCTGCTGCGGCGGGTGCAGCAGGTGTGGCACCCGGCTTGGCTGCCGCTGGTGCTGCTGCCACTGCAGGGGCTGCTGGTGCAGCTGCGACGTAAGGTCCTGGATCAGCACAAGCTGGCGTAGCCACAGGCGGTGTAGTGGGCTTGCCAGTGGCCTTGGCTGTCTTGTAATAGTGCGCAGCCACTTTTTCACGTGACTTGCAAAGTTGGTAGTCAGCGACTTTGTTGCCGTGGGCTGTTTTGGCTGCAGCCTCTGCCGCTTTGGCTTTGGCCTCGTCACTGGGTGCTGGCAACTTGGCCATGGACGAGACGCTGAAAAGAGATGCCAACAACAGTGTGGCCAAGCTGATGAATGTTTTTTTCATGATTTGAATCCTCAAACGTCAGGCAGATGCCGAGGTAGAAGCAGCACCACCATGGGCGGGCGCTTCGGGAGATCGTTGCGCAGGAATCTTGCCTGCTTTGATGTCGTTGTACCAAAGTTCGTGATGCTCTTTGGCCCAAGTTTCGTCAACATAACCATCGCGCATGGCACTGTAGGCGCCTTGCATGCCAATGGTGCCCATGTAGATGTGGCCCATGAACATGGCCATCATGAGGATGGTGGCGACACCATGAATCATGTTGGCAATTTGCATGGTGCTGCGCTCGTACATGAGACCGGGAATAAGTTTGTCGAGAACCAAACCTGACGCCACCACAATAAGGCCCAAGCCCAAGACACCGAACCAGAACACCACTTTTTCACCGGCATTGAAGCGATGCGAAGGAACTTCTTGGCCAGAAAGCAAGCCACCGCCCTTCAACAACCAAGTAATGTCTTCTTTGCTGGGGAAGTTGTCCTTCAAGAAGGTCACAAACACAATGATGAGGGATACCGCAAACAAGGGGCCTGCAAAATTGTGGATGTTTTTCAAGGCATAAGTCAGCCAACCAAACAAAGCATTGCCAATGATGGGTTGAATGAAAAACTTACCGAAAGCCATCACCACGCCAGAAACTGCCAACAATACAAAGGCAATGGCATTGGTCCAGTGGGCAGCGCGCTCAAGGGGTGTAAAGCGTTCAATCTTGCGGCCAGTTTCAGCGCCATGCAATGTCATAGTGCCTTTGCCGTAGTAAAAAAGCGCAATGGCCAATGCTGCAATCAGCAACAAAGAACCCCCATAAGGAATGATCCAGTTGTTGCGAACTTGACGCCATGCCTCACCTGCGGTGGTGAGTTTGGAGCCTGGGTATTGCACAAAAGGCTGAATGAGGTTGCCGGCTTCGGGCGCTTGCGACGCTGGCAAGCTGCTGTAGCCCGTCACACCCGCACCCACTTGGCGCCACATGGGGGCATTGTTGCCAGGCTGAACCTTGCCACGCTCACCATTGTTTTGGTCTGCGTATTTAGGATCTGTGTTGGCGTCGGGTGCAATGGAAAAGATGTTGGCACTTTGAACACCCGGTGCGACTGCTTTGGCGCTTTCAGCTGCAGGCGCAGCAGTTGCAGGCTGCGTTTGTGCGGAAACGTTCCATACAGCCCCCAACATCAAACAGGCCGCCATCAGACCCGACTGAATGTGTGTGGATACCGAAGATCGGTTCATGGTTGCTCTCCCACTTTCAGTTGGATCGCGAGTGATCGTTTTGCCCATATTGAGCGCGTGTTTTGAGTTGCTGGGCCCAACTGTTTTTGTCGCCGGCTTTCCAGTCGGACGTAGTGAACACTTGAACGCCGGTGCCGGTGTGGGGCGCTGCGTCAAGTTTAGGTTGGCCTGCCAACTCTTGCACTTTGTCGCCGCAAGCGGAAAGGCCTGAAGCCAACAACACGGCGCAAGCCAGGCCTGTTAAACGATGGATGCGGCTCATGATTTGGCACCTTTCGAATCGGTTTTGCTGCCATAGGCAGTGCCCCAACCCCAAACTTCTGCGCCTTTGCCGCGTTGTACAACGCGGTTGCGGAAGATGTCGGCCACCACGTCGCCGTCGCCAGCAAGCAAGGCTTTGGTAGAACACATTTCGGCGCATGCAGGCAACTTGCCTTCTGCCAAACGGTTGCGACCATACTTTTCAAATTCGGCTTGGCTGCCGTTGGCTTCGGGGCCGCCTGCGCAGAATGTGCATTTATCCATCTTGCCGCGAACACCAAAGGTGCCTGCGCTTGGGAACTGGGGTGCGCCAAAGGGGCAAGCATAGGAGCAGTAACCACAGCCAATGCACACATCTTTGTCATGCAACACCACACCCTCTTCGGTGCGATAGAAACAGTTCACGGGACACACCGCCATGCAGGGGGCGTCTGAGCAGTGCATGCAGGCCACCGAAATGGATTTCTCGCCAGGCACGCCGTCGTTCAAAGTCACCACACGGCGGCGGTTCACGCCCCAAGGCACTTCGTGTTCGTTTTTACAAGCCGTGACACAACCGTTGCATTCAATGCAGCGCTCTGCATCACAGATAAATTTCATTCTTGCCATGTTTTACTCCTGTGTGTGGCAAAGGCTTTACGCCTTCTCCACATCGCAAACGGTGGTTTTGGTTTCTTGCATCATGGTGACGCTGTCGTAGCCGTAAGTGGTGGCCGTGTTGATCGCCTCACCGCGCACAATCGGTGCTGCGCCATTGGGGTAATGCGCCAGCATGTCGGCACCTTGCCAACGACCTGAAAAGTGGAAAGGCAAGAACACGGTGTCAGGCGCCACGCGCTCTGTCACCAAAGCTTGCACATTCAAGCGTGCACCCGTAGGTGTTTTGACCCATGCACGTTCACCATTGCGAATGCCGCGTTTGGAAGCAGTTTGAGGATTGATCTCCACAAACATTTCTTGCTGCAACTCGGCCAGCCATGGGTTGGAACGTGTTTCTTCGCCACCGCCTTCGTATTCCACCAAGCGGCCTGAGGTCATGATGAGCGGGAACTTCTCATGCACCTTGTCGGCAATGTTCTTGTCTTGAATGGTTTTGTACAAAGTGGGCAGACGCCAGAAGGCTTTCTTGTCGTCGTGCGTGGGGTACTTGGCCATCATGTCTGGACGGGTGCCATACAGTGGCTCGCGGTGCTGAGGAATAGGATCGGGGAAGTTCCAAACCACTGCACGGGCCTTGGCATTGCCGAAGGGATGACAACCGTGGTTCTTCATGAACACGCGCATCATGCCACCAGAAGAATCGGTCTTCCAGTTTTTGCCTTCAGCTGCTTTGGCTTCAGCTTCGGTGAGTTCACCCCACCAGCCCAATTTCTTGAGCAGCACATGGTCGAGTTCGGGGTAGCCGGTGGTGATGTCAGCGCCCTTGGAATGAGAACCGTCTTCGGCCAACAAGGATTTACCTTCACGCTCCACGCCAAAGTTAGCGCGGAAGTTGCCGCCGCCTTCCATAACGTGTTTGGAGGTGTCGTACAAATTGGGGGAACCTGGGTGTTTGAGTTCGGGCGTGCCGTAGCAGGGCCATGGCAAACCAAAATAATCATCACCAAAGTCGTAGCCTGTTTCTTTGTCTTTACCGCCCTTGGATTTGAGCGTTTTGACATCAAACAAATGCATATTGCGCATGTGCGCTTTCAGGCGCTCTGGGCTTTGGCCGGTGTAGCCAATGGTCCAGACGCATTTGTTGATTTCGCGCAGGATGTCTTCGGGCACGGGTTCGTCCATGCCTTTGACTTTTTGCATTTTGTAGTTCTTGACCAGCTCTTTGCCAAAGCCCAATTTGTCGGCCAATTGGTACATGATCATGTGGTCAGAGCGGCTTTCCCACAAGGGATCGATGACCTTGTCGCGCCATTGCAATGAGCGATTGGACGCTGTGCAAGAACCGCTGGTTTCGAACTGTGTGGCTGCGGGCAACAAATACACCGCGCGATTGGGGTTCAGGTCTTCTGGCTTGCCAGGCATGGCCGCCATGGCAGCGGTTGCGGATGGATAGGGATCGACCACCACCAACAAGTCGAGCTTGTCCATGGCGCGCTTCATTTCCAAACCACGTGTTTGAGAATTGGGGGCATGGCCCCAATAGAACACGCCGCGCAAGTTGCTGTCTTGGTCGATGAGTTCGTTTTTCTCGAGCACACCATCGATCCAGCGCGACACCGTGATGCCGTTTTTGCCCATCATGGCAGGGCTGGCGTAGCGGCCCTTGATCCATTCAAAGTCAACATCCCAAGCTTTGGCAAAGTGCTTCCAAGAGCCTTCAGCCAACCCATAGTAGCCAGGCAATGAATCGGGGTTGGGGCCCACGTCGGTGGCGCCTTGTACGTTGTCGTGACCACGGAAAATGTTGGTGCCACCACCGGATTTACCGATGTTGCCCAATGCCAACTGCAAGATGCAAGAGGCACGAACCATGGCATTGCCAATGGTGTGCTGAGTTTGACCCATGCACCACACGATGGTGCTGGGGTTGTTTTCGTGCAGCATCTTGGCCACTTTGAAAACTTGTTCTTCTTTCACACCACAAGCTTCTTCTACTTTGTCGGGTGTCCACTTGGCCATGATGTCGGCCTTGACCGCTTCCATGCCGTACACACGGTCATTGATGTACTTCTTGTCTTCCCATCCATTCTTGAAGATGTGATACACGATGCCAAACAAAAATGGAATGTCGGAACCAGAGCGGATGCGAACATACTCGTCGGCCTTGGCCGCCGTGCGTGTGAAACGTGGATCGACCACGATCATCTTGCAGCCATTTTCTTTGGCATGCAGCATGTGCAACATGCTGACAGGGTGCGCTTCTGCCGCATTGGAGCCAATGTACAAAGCGCACTTGCTGTTTTGCATGTCGTTGTACGAGTTGGTCATGGCGCCGTAGCCCCATGTATTGGCCACACCCGCCACCGTGGTGGAGTGGCAAATACGCGCTTGGTGATCGGTGTTGTTGGTGCCCCAGAAGCTCACAAACTTGCGCATCAAATACGCTTGCTCGTTGTTGTGCTTAGAGGAGCCAATGAAGTAAACGCTGTCGGGGCCGCTGGCTTTGCGCAGCTCCATCATGCGTTCGCTGATTTCTTTCAGGGCCAAGTCCCAGCTGATGCGCTCGTACTTGCCATTCACCAGCTTCATGGGGTAGCGCAGGCGGTATTCGCCGTGGCCGTGCTCGCGCAGTGCAGCACCTTTGGCGCAATGCGCACCCAAGTTGATGGGCGAATCGAAAACGGCTTCTTGGCGAACCCAGACGCCATTTTCAACAACAGCGTCAACAGCGCAACCCACTGAGCAGTGGGTACAAACGGTACGCTTCACTTCAACTTTGCCTGCGCCAATGATGGAGCCGCCTTGCGTGCCCGCCTGGGCTTTTTTCACCAAGCTCAGTTGCGAAGCGGCCAAGCCAACGCCAACCCCTAAGCCAGAACGGCGCAAGAAAGTGCGTCGATCGAGTGTGGGCAATGCCTGTGTGAGGCCGCGGCGCAAACTGTGCACGAACGGCGACGCTGAAGCACCTGAGGTGCCAGAATTCTTTTTGGTCAACAACATGAAACTCTCCAGAAGAGGTGAGTGTTTGAGAAAGGACTTAGACCAAGGTGGTCTTGTAGTAACGCTTGACGTGCTCGGATAGCTCGTAGCCACCACCGCGTTCGGGTTTGGCTTTTTGAGTGATTTGGGGCGCCAAGTCTTTTACTTGGGGTAAGAAACTTGTTGCAGCTGCCACAGCACCAACTGTGCCTGCACCAGCGAACAATGTGCGACGTGAAACTTTAGGGTTTTGCGTACTCATGAATGTTTCCTTGAAAGATGCTTAGGAAATACTTTGCATACCTCAGTGATATTAACAGTTCGCCTTATTGCAACAATGGGGAAACCCTTATGTTTGTGCGCTTTCCGGCTTGACAATTTTCAAGTCAGCAAATCAAAACCTTGGGTCTCAATGTTCAAAAATGCTTGGGTGAACGCAGCCAATTGCGCAAAGAATTGCGCTCTGGGATGTTTCAAGATGACATCCAGCATCTCTTGAACCCAAGGCTGAACATGCTTTGCGAAGAACTCGCGTTGTTGTGTGAGGTTGGAGATGGCCACATCGTCACCCGCAATCAGATAGCGCATCACTTCGCAAAGGCACGCAAAATGGTCCTCTGTTTCCGACATGCTGTCGTCGCGCTCCAAGCCTAGCGCGGCCAAATCTTCACGCAATCTGGCAACCGGTTTGTCGTTGAGAAAACCACTCACGTAATGTGAGGCGTAAAGGTAAATTTCAGGCTTGCCCACACCCCCAAACAATTGGTTGTACTCCGAGGCGATGTCAGCATCAGTTGACACTCGCGATGCAGCAACAAGTTGACGCCATGGCTCTTCTAAAAATCCACCGGCCACGGGCGCATCCGTCACTGCAACGCGCAGTTGTGCCAACAATTCAGGACTGGGCACTTGATAAAACAATTGCGCGAGCAAGCCATAAATTTCAGCGCGCGCCGTTTCTTCGTCTAGGGCTGAGGACGATGACAGATTGGAAGTCATTTGGATTTCTTCAAGATTTGGGAGGGATGTTGGCAATCTTGGCCTCATCCGAATTGGAATAGATGTCGATGACGCGGCAATCGCCACACATCTTGAGGCGCTCTAATGCGGCACCTTGGAACATACTGTGACCGGCCAATTTACCCAACATGGCCTCGATGGCCTTGAGGGTGCCAAATGGTTTGCCACACTTTACACAACCATAGGGTTGAGATTGGTTCAAGACTTGCGCTTGCTTGCGCTCGGGCGTGCGCAAGAAACGTGGCACCAACTCAATGGCATCTTCGGGGCACGTGGTGGCACACAAGCCGCACTGCACACAGTTCTTTTCGATAAAACGCAGTTGCGGCAAATCGGGGTTGTCTTGCAATGCACTGGCTGGGCATGCACTGACACAACTCAGGCACAACGTGCATTTGTCAGCATTGACTTTCAAAGCACCTAAAGGTGATGCTACAGGCAACGCAATGGCGCTGTTGCTGGCCTGCAATGCCGAGGGTGCATGCTCGCTCAAGTGGTCCAATGCCAATTCAAGGGTGCTGCGCTTTTCGGGGGCTACGGCGTACTTGGCATACACGGCCGGCACTTGGTTCTTCCATTTGGCTTGTGCTTTTGCGGCGCTGTTGGCTTGCAAACTAGCGTCTAAGTCTATGCCGTTTTTGGCACGCATAATTTGAAAATGAATGCCTTCGTAGCCCAGGCCCGCCAACAAACTCTGGGCAACGGCCATTTGCGCCTCTAGCCCCTCCAAATATTGTGGTGCTTCTTCGTGTGTGCAGAGCACCAAAACTTGATGCGCACCATAGGCCACTGCCGTTAGCCAAACTTCCAAACCCAAACTGGCGGTGTGCCATAGGGACATGGGAATGACATGGGATGGCAAGCCCTTGGCCAATTTGAGTTGCGCTGCCCGGCCCAATTCTTCCACCACCTTCAGGCCGGCTTCTTGGCTGTGCAACATCAGCACGGCTTCTTTGCCGCCTGCTGCATGGTAGGTCGACAGCAAGGTTTTGATTTTCAAGCCTTGCTCTTGCGCCTTGGGATACGCGTAGGTCAGCGCGCCCGTAGGACACACAGTGGTACAAGCGCCGCAACCCACACACAAGTTGGGATTGACTTTGATTTGTTGGCGCGACTTGTCGCTTGAAATTGCCTCAGCAGAACAAATGTCGACGCAGGCATTGCAGCCCACCGTTTCGTTGCGGCTGTGTGCACAAAGTTTTTGTTTGTAAACAAAGAACTTGGGTTTTTCAAACTCGCCCACCATGTCGCGCAACTTGATGAGCGTCGCCAGATCCTGGCCGTTCCATTTGAAATAACCTTGTGGTGGCGCGTGTTGAAAAAACTGCGGACCTGTCGTGCCTGCAGGGCGGAGGTCCAAAATGAGGTCGAATTTTTCGGAAGCTTCTGTGGGCACACGGTTGAAATCAATGGCCCCTGCAGATTGGCAAACCTTGACGCACGCGCGGCTGTCATTGCACACGCTCATGTCGATCTGATAATCCAAACCAATGGCGTTCTCGGGGCAAGCCTCCACACAAGCATTGCAGCGCGTGCACAAATCCAAGTTGATGGGGTTGTTGTCAGACCATGACACATCAAAGGCCCCCAACCAACCGCTCAATGATTTCAATTCGCCAGCGATCACAGGGTATTGACGCTCTTGCGAGCCACCCGCTTCACCAGCACCCTGCGAAAAGATCACCACTTGCAAGACATCGGCCACCATGGCGGCAGCCTTTTCAGCTTGATCGAGAGGGCCAATGATCAACAAGCGCCCCTCGGTTTTGAAGGGTACGACTGGCACAGGGTCAGGTTCAGGCAAATGGGCTGCTGCCAATAGCGCCGCCAGTTTGGGGGAGGCGTTTTGTGCATCACTGCTCCAGCCGCCCGCCTCACGGATGTTCACAAATTTGATGGGGGACGTTGCACCTTCTGTTTGTGTAGCCAACTCAGAAAAAAGCTTTTTCTCTTGGGTACAGGCCACCACCACTTCTTGACCCGATTGAATGGCCTTCTGAAATGCGCCCGCTTCTCGGCGGCAAAGTGTGCTGTGCAGTGTGAGCGATTCACCCAGCGCCTGGCCCAACTTCTGGGTCTGCAGGGGCATGGTTTGATTGCAATCGCAAATGAGTGTGGTCATGTTGTACCGAGTTGTTTTCTAGGGGCTCAGGGTTATCTAAGTTGTTTGCGTTGGCAGCCAACTTTGTCTCTTCGGGTTTGGGAGTGTCGCTATCTGAAGTGCTGGACTGTGCCACATCTTCGGGGGCTTTCACCAAACCCAAAAATTGTGCACCCACCATTTTGGCCAGCATGCCAGCGGGCAAAGGATCTGGCGTGTTGTAGTCGCCAATGTAAATGTCCAAACCGTCCATCACGTTGTAATGCGGATCGGTGAAAAGTTTTTTCATGGCCGCATTGCGAACTTCTGGCGAGACGCCTTGCGTCATGAACGTCGAAAAATCAGAATCAGGTGTCAATTGCTCAACATCCGACAACGTGGGCAACTTGGGTGGCTCAGCAGCAGGGTCGGCCGATTCAGGCTTGACATTGGCCACAGAAACTTCGCTGTTCTGTACAGAGGGCTGCGGTTTGTCTTGCGCTTTGTCTTGCGCTTTGTTTGGACTGATGTCTTCTTCAGCCAAGCCCAACTTCACAGCCTGTTTGCGCTGCGACCAACGGCTGAAAAAACCACCCGAATTCTCAGTCATGCGCCGTCCACCTTTCGGCCAGAGCGATCACTGGTGGTGACCTTGGCGGGTTGACCAAAACGATCGGTGAGCGCTTGAAAACTTTGCGGCCGCTGGCGGCGCTTCACCTCGGGTGTGTAATGTTGCTTGGCAAATTCACGCACCCATTCAACGATGTCGGGTGAAGCAGGAACCTGCTCGATGGTTTCTTGCGCGTCTAGCCATCGGCCAGCATCGTGATAACTGAGAGAGACGCGTTCGGGCACGGCAACCAGATCGTCGCTCAAGGCAGCTTGCTCTTCCATGCGCCACATCACAAAGAAACAGGGATCGGGCGAGGTGACGTTCAAAAGGTAGCCTTCTGCATCGTCTGGATACAACTCGACTTTGAAATTGGGAAACAGCCACAGCGCGCCATCCTCTCCCTCGCGCAAGCACTTGGGGTGCTTGCCAAAGCCTTCTTCGTGGGGCGTGACGTCGTCCAGAATCCAGCGCCAAGTCTGCCATTTGGCCATGTCACCCTGCACGCGCTCGCGGCGCATGACAACGGCAACATCAATGGAGGGTCTGGAACTCATGGGCGGATAGTACCAATGATTCAAAGTCATTGGCGCTTGTCCGCCTTTCAGACGGCGTGAAACTTCTGAAATTCAACGAATGCTCAGAAGTCTGGGTCAGAAACTCAATAAGTTTCTAGGTGCAAACGGCCTTCTTTTTTGAGCGTGGCGCCCAACTGGTCCCAGTTCAGTCCTGCATGGGTGGCCACGTCGTGTAAAGCCAAGACCACACCTTCTTCCATGCTCTTCAAACCGCACACATAGAAATACGTGTTGGGATCTTGAAGTAAGGCCACCAAATCGGCAGCACGCTCGCGCATGGCGTCTTGCACATAACGCTTGGGCTGACCTGGCGTGCGTGAGAACGCAAAGTTGATGTCAATGAAATCTTTGGGCAACTTTTGCAGCGGACCAAAGTAAGGCAGTTCTTCTTGGGTACGGGCACCGAAGAACAACATGAGTTTGCCACCTTCAAACTTGCCCGTTTGACGCAAACGACGGCGCCACTCGGTCATGCCGCGCATGGGCGCACTGCCTGTGCCGGTGCAAATCATCACGATGTTGGACTTGGGGTGGTTGGGCATCAAGAAGCTGCTGCCGAACGGGCCGATCACTTGAATCGTGTCACCCACTTTCACATCGCACAAATAGTTGGAACACACGCCTTTGACCGGCTTGCCGTCGTGATCTTCCACCACGCGCTTCACCGTCAAAGACAAATTGTTGTAACCGGCGCGCTCACCATTGCGCGGGCTGGCAATGGAGTACTGGCGTGCATGGTGCGGCTTGCCAGAAGCATCCACACCTGGCGGCACGATGGCCACAGACTGGCCTTCCAACACGGGGAAAGGCATGCTGCCGAAATCGATCACGATGTGATGGGTTTCGTTGGACGTACCGACCTCGTTCACTTTGAAATTGCCGACCACCGTGGCTTGTGTGGGCGTTTTAGGGCCGTACAAGTTGGTGTACGCATGCGCTGCGGACCAAGGTGGCAAAGTAGAACCGAACGCTGCCGAGTTGAAAACTGACTCCCCAGAAGCATTGACCGCTTGTGCGGGTGCAGCCTCTACGGCAGGGGCAGAAGCCACAGCTTGACTGTCCACACCCATGGCTTGAAGCTCAGCTTCGCTCAAGGCGGCAGGCAGATCATCCCATGTCAATTGCTCTTCGATGGAATAGGCCTTGGCCTTGGGCATGCTGCGCCAGTTGTCAATGGAGCCTGTGGGGCAAGGTGGCACACAGGCCATGCACAGATTGCATTTTTCAGCATCAA